>OLHF01000058.1_pt1 | contig 35128 bp, 31 predicted proteins | sample 1609471 | NCBI WGS metagenome assembly OLHF01 (sample SAMN05416858, study PRJEB24817) | seawater metagenome | isolation source: Sea water | place: Canada:Atlantic | collected 2013-11 | reverse complement strand
CGAGATTCGCCTTAGTCTCGTGGGCTCGGAGATGTGTATAAGAGACAGGTATTTCTTCCATTAAGCCACTGACGTTGTTAGCAGATTGCGTCAGACTATCGGCAGATGAAGAAGCTTCATCAATATCATTAGCGAGTGATTTAATTTTATCAGTGGTTGAAAAAATACCTTGTTGAGCTTGTTCACATTGTGAAAAGGTTTCATCTAAATCACCTGCGGCGGTCGCTACATTGGCTGAAATTTCAGTAGTAGTTGTTTGCATTTCACGCATGGCATGACTAAGTTGTTCTATTGCGCTTTGCTGGCTAGTTAAGTTTTCGCGGGTGCTGCTTATACCGTCACTTACATTTGTCATTACCGCGCTAATCGGTTTCGCTGTGTCCAATGTTCTTTCGATAATTGCGCGTAATTTTGCTTTTAGCATCGCGAAGTTAAAGTCAAAAATACTGGCGGTACCACTGCCAAAATAAACTTTACGAGAAGGTGAGTCGAACATTGACTGCATACGTTGTGCGCGCATGGCGGTCGGAATAATATCTTGCCAAAATACCGCGATTGGCGTAGCTGCACATAACGCGGCAAAAATAGAATGATAAAGGCCAAAGTTGGTAAATATAAAATACTGTGCCACAGCACTAATGAGCAGCAAGAAAGTAAATTTATGATTTTTTGAAATTTCTAAATTTGTCCAAGCTTTGTTATGACTAATTGCATGATAAATGTTGTTTGCTCGTTCGATTAACTCTGGCTTTGCAAGTGTTGCTATTGATTGATAACCGGTGACTTTGCCGTCTTGATATTGTGGTGTAATAAAAGCATCTAACCAGATGTCTTGATTATTACTGTTTTTGAAACGAATAAGTCCTTGCCAAGAAAAGCCTTTTTCCAAAGTATTATTAATCTCGTTAATGATGCTTTTCGGCATATCTTGATGGAAGAAATGCTGCTGATTTTTGCTATTGCAACTTGCTTGCTCAATACCCAATGCGTCGGCGTATGCGGAATTTATATAACTATAATTACCTTGAGTGTCAGTAATGCTAATAAGTTGCTGAATGGATGAAGCCATAGCTTTCCTCGACTAATGAAATGGGCGAAGTAATACCTTCCAAGATTGCCCTGAACTAATGCTGGAAGGCATGGTTATACTTTTATACTAGAATTTTATTGCGACACCAACTGATATTGAACTATCAATCCAAAGCGAATCATCAAAGTTAGCGCTACAAATATCTTGGCTACAGAACATAGCATCATCTTCGTCAACTAACGTTGCGTAGGCGCGCAACTCAGTTACTAGTGCCATATTGTCTGAAAACTCATAACGTGTACCAAAAGCAAGACTCGCTGATGGGTATAGCTCTTCACTGCCTCGTTCTGCGTCAAAATATGCACCACCTAAGCCTAAGCTTAGAGTTGTCACGTAGTTTTGCTGGCGAAACATGGCGACACCATTAAAGTGCGCGTAAATGATATCGAGAGAATCTTTTTCAGCGTTTTCACTGGTAAAATCATGGCTAACACGGTTAAGTAATATTTGACCTTGGCCATTAAGATTTTCTTGCCATGCTATACCAATGGCGATATTGGTTCCAGAATCCACACTAATGTCAGTACTGTCAGATGCTACTAGATCTGAACTAAACATTTGACCGCCCAACACACTGACTTCAAACTGATTTGCTGACACGGTGCCAGTTAACATTAAGCCACAAATAACCGCTGAAGGTTTTAAAAAAGTTGCTAATTTCATTACAACATGTCTCTTTAGTTTATTATTTTTATATTCTCTACGTAGAAATTTTAAAGGCTACGTAGAGGTTTCTATATTGTGTATTTAGAATTAACCAAACAGATCAGTTAGTTTCTTTTTAGCTTTATCTTCTAACTTTTCTTTTAGCTTATCTTTAGCACCGTCGACTAGTTTTTTCTTTTGAGTCTCTTTTGCTTGTTTCCATATTTTAGAAAGCGCTTGCTTAACAATTTCACTACCTAGTTGGCTTGCTGGTAAACCTTCGTCGCCACCAACATTATTCAAGGTAATATCAGGTAATGTTGCTGTGTGCTCTTTATTACCAAAAGCAGTTAAGTCTACCGACAAAGCAGTACCCGCTAATACAATTTTGCTTACTTTAACTTTTGGCTCATCAGCTGTATTACCTGGTGTTTTATCGGCAGTTTGCGCGTCACCTTTAGGAGTATTACGCTCTATGGCGTCTAAAATGTCTTGGATATTTGAACCACCAGTTTGTGTCATCTCTACAAATGCTTCCGGTGATTTAATAACAATAGCGTCAATAATAATAGGTGAAGACGTTAAGCTCTCAAGGTTAATGTCTAGTGTAACTTCACCTAAAGAAAATGCATTTGGTTGCTTGTAAGTTTTAGGGTTGGCTAGGTTAATACCTAAAATACTACCAGCACCGCTAGTGAGTTTAATATCAACAGTTTTTACGGTAACGGCTTGTTCAGTAACCTGTGTTCCAACTGTTTCAATTTGGCTTTTAATATAATCATTTAGTGAGCCGCCGGCTAGAAACCAAAGGGCACCACCACTAAGTAGTAACAATACAACGATAATTGAGGCAATAATTTTCACGAGTTTAATCCTTAAAATGTAAAAAATGATGCAATATCTAATAATTAGATATTTCTCATCTGGTTTGGGTATATATATAAATTATATCTTAATAATCACAAAGTTATTTAATTTTCTATTTTGCGACCAAAGCCTTAAATCTCAAGCTAAGCTGTATCGAGCATTTACAGTATCTACGTTATAGTAATAGCATTGAAATTTTTCGCAAATTTAGAGAGTTTTTTATTTATGTCTTCAGCTATAAGTCGCCGTTTACCGCTATTATTACTTGTAAGTGTATTGGCAGCACTGGTTGTTTATTTACAGTGGCCAAAGTCAGCAACCGTTAAAGAAAAACATCAACGTATTGTTTCAGTAAAAACAGTGCAAATTGCTCAAGCAACATTTAAAGACTCTGTTGAAGCAGTTGGTACATCAAGAGCCAACGAGCAGGTTTTTATCACCAGTAAATATTCTGACTTGGTTGATGAAGTTTCCTTTCAAGATGGCGACACGGTTAAAAAAGGCGAAATTTTAGTACGCTTAAATAGCCGAGAAGAAGCAGCAAAAGTTAAAGAATATGAAGCTAACTTGGCTGAATCGGTTGCACAGCTTAATCGTTTTCAAGACCTTTTTACTAAAAAAGCTACTTCTAAATCAATTGTTGACCAACAAGAAGCTAAAACCAAAGCCATTTCAGCGCAATTACTGAGTGCGAAAATAAAGCTTAATGACTTAACCATTAAAGCGCCTTTTTCTGGCGTATTAGGTTTTCGTGAAATTAGCTTAGGCGCATTGATTGATGTTGGCGACATCATTACTAGCCTAGATGATTTAAGCGTAATTAAAGTCGATTTTTCTGTGCCAGAGCGTTACTTGACGACGGTAGCCGTTGGCCAGTTGATTGAAGCAACTAACATCGCTTATAAAGATCAGATATTTGTTGGCAAAGTAACGTCAATCGATTCTCGTATTGATAGCGTAACTCGTACCTTAAAAGTACGTGCTGAAATTCCAAACAATGACACTAAATTACGTGCCGGCATGTTATTGAATATTGAAATTATTCGCAATGTAGAGCAGTTGTTGCAAGTACCAGAAAGTGCCGTGATTCCAATTGAAGATAAGCATTTCGTTTTTGTGGTTGAAGACGGTAAAGCTGTGAAGAAGCAACTGCACATTGGTCGTCGATATCATGGTTTTGTTGAAGTACTTGATGGCATCAAGGTTGGTGCAAAAGTAGTGATTGAAGGAGCATTAAAACTGCGTGATGGCACGTCGGTTAATGTTTTGGAGAACAACACGTGATTTTATCTGATATCTCAGTAAAGCGTCCGGTATTCGCTACCGTTATCAATTTATTGTTGATCACTTTCGGCATCGTAGCGTTTATGACCTTACCGCTGCGCGAATATCCTGATATTGATCCGCCAGTGGTTAGCATTAACACATCTTATCCAGGGGCATCAGCAGCAATTGTTGAAAGTAAAATTACCCAAGTTCTCGAAGATAGAATAAGCGGTATTGAAGGTGTTAAGTCAATTAATTCAAATAGCCGTGTTGGTCGCTCAAATATTTCTATTGAATTTGAACTCGACCGTGATATTGATGCCGCGACCAATGATGTGCGTGACCGCATTTCACGTGCATTAAATAATTTGCCAGAACAAGCTGATCCACCCGAAGTATTTAAAGCCAATGATGATGAAAGTGCCATCGTGTGGTTTGTACTGCAAAGTGATGCCATGAGCACCTTGCAATTAACCGATTATGCTGAGCGTTACATTGTTGACCGATTTTCTGTTGTTGACGGCGTAGCCCGTGTACGTGTTGGTGGCGGCAGAACTTATGCCATGAAGGTGTTATTAAACCGAAAAGCCATGGCGGCGCGCGGTGTTACTGTTAGTGATATTGAGCAAGTTTTACGGGCAGAAAATGTTGAACTACCTGCAGGTAAAGTTGAATCACTCGACCGAGATTTTTCTATTCGTGTTGAACGCAGTTATTTAACTGAAAATGACTTTGCTACTATGGTGGTAGCGCGTAATGATGATAAATCACTAGTATATCTTGGTGATGTTGCCAAAGTTGCTATGGCGGCGGAAGACGAAGAAAACATGTTCCGCGGTAACGGTAAAAATATGGTTGGCTTGGGTATTATCAAGCAGTCAAAAGCCAATACCCTTGAAGTAGTCAAAGCCGCACGAAAAGAAATGACCTCAATACGTGATGGCTTGCCACTAGGCACAACTATTACCAATAGTTACGACTCATCAGTATTTATTCAAGGCTCGATTGACGAAGTATATAACACGCTTGGCATCGCTATGATTATGGTGGTGTTAGTTATCTTCCTATTCTTGGGTAATGTTAGCGCCACGCTTATTCCTGCCGTAACCGTACCTGTCGCCTTAATTGGCTCAATGATGGTGTTGTCATGGTTTGGATTTTCTATCAATTTATTGACCTTACTCGCCTTAGTATTAGCCATTGGTTTAGTGGTTGATGATTCCATTGTGGTACTAGAAAACATTTATCGCCGAATTGAAAATGGTCAAACACCTTTAATGGCAGCTTATGAAGGCGGGCGTGAAGTTGCCTTTGCGGTAATTGCCACAACCTTAGTGTTGGTAGCGGTATTTGTGCCGCTAATATTCTTATCAGGTAATGTTGGGCGTTTATTTACTGAGTTTGCTATCGCTATTGCTGCTGCCGTAGTGTTCTCAAGTATTACCGCGTTATCGTTAACGCCAATGATGTGTTCAAAAATGTTGAAACATCGCAAGCGAAGTTCTTCATTTGGCCAAATGTTAGATAAAGGTTTTGGCAAAATGGAAGCGGCTTACGGGCGGTCATTGAAAACAACTATTCGCCAACCCTATATGATATTTATTGTTGTTGTTTTAGCGTTTATTGCGGTTTATAGCTTATTTACTCAGTTACCTTCAGAGTACACACCTAAGGAAGATCGAGGTAATTTCTTTGTCATGATGCGTGGTGCTGAAGGGGCGAGTTATGAAAATAATGTCAAAAACATGCAGCAGATTGAAGAGAAACTATTAGCGCATCAACAAAGTGGTGAGCTTGACCGTGTACTGGTACGAGTGCCAGGTTTTGGTGGCTCTGGCGGCATTGCTATTGTCGGCATGCCAGCATGGGGTGAACGTGAAACCAACACCTTTGATTTCATCAAAAAAATGAATGGTGAATTATCAAAAGTTACTGATGTGCGTGCATTTGCCATGATGCGACGCGGGCTAAGTGGTGGTGGTTCAGTATCGCCAGTTGCTTTCGTTTTACAGGGGAATACCTATGAAGAATTAGCCAAGTGGCGCGATATTATTATTGCCAAGGCGCAAGAAAACCCCAATCTACATAGTATCGATAGTGACTATAAAGAAACGTATCCGCAGCTATTAGTGAAAATTGACCATAACCGTGCTTTTGACTTAGGGGTTTCAGTTGGTGATATCGGAAGAACGTTAGAAACCATGTTAGGGCAACGCCGTGTGACTAACTTTGTTGAACGTGGTGAAGAATATTATGTTGTGGTACGTGGTGAAAAATCAGATTTTTCCAACCCGAAAGATATCGACAATATTTTCGTTCGTTCAGACGTTAGTAACGAACTAGTGCCGTTATCGAACTTGATAACCATTGAAGAAAGCGCAACCTCTTCACAGTTAAATCGTTTTAACCGTTTACGCAGCGTGACTATTAGCGCTAACTTAACAGCAGGTTATCCGTTAGGGGATGCACTTAACTTCTTAAATAATGCCGTTGCAGAGCATTTACCGCAAGAAGCACAAGTGGCTTACAAAGGGCAATCGCAGTTATTACAAGAATCTGGTAACTCCCTTATCTTTATTTTTGTACTGGCGTTGGTGATCACTTACCTTGTTTTATCGGCTCAGTTTGAAAGCTTTATTCACCCGTTTGTTATTATGTTAACCGTACCACTGGCATTAGTCGGGGCGCTGGCGGGGCTGAAATTAATGGGTATGAGTTTAAACATTTACAGCCAAATTGGTATTGTCATGCTGATAGGGCTGGCGGCGAAAAACGGTATTTTAATTGTCGAGTTTGCTAACCAATTACGCGATAAAGGCATTGCCTTTGAAGAAGCGTTAATTTCTGCGGCAACGCAACGTTTACGACCTATTGTGATGACAACGTTTACTACGGTGACCAGTGCAATTCCATTAGTGTTAGCAATAGGACCAGGTGCTGAAAGTAGAATGGTGATTGGTGTGGTTATTTTTGCTGGCGTTTCTCTTGCCAGTATTTTTACTTTATTTGTTGTGCCAGGTGCTTATTATTGGCTTTGCCGACATACAGGCTCTCCTTTAGCTATTGCTCATGAAATTGAACAGCAACAAGAAAAGGTAACGACAACTAAAGCCTAATTACTCTAATCAAGTTGCTTACAAAGCCCATATAACCGTTAGTTTGTATGGGCTTTTGCTTGTTTTAGATAGTAAACTACGTTCTCTTAGCTTTATCATTAAAACACTTCTTTAAAATTATTATTTTTCAATGTTTTAAGTGTCGCTGAACCATTAGTTAATAGTGGTTTATGAGTATCTTTTACGTCTGATGACTTATCGATGATGATTGTTTGTGTATAAAATTAATACATATTGATTAAAAAATACACTTGCGATATAAAGGATGAAAATAATAATAATAAATTTGGAGAATACCGGTGTTTGAGGTAAATAAAAAACTATGGTCATTTAATTTTGGCTGTCTAATTGCTAGCTCACTAATTTGGTTGGTTCATATTGGTAATTTAGCGCCCGTGCCTAGCATACTTCACCCTCATACCGATTTTATTCTTGATTATTACCCCGGTTCAGTCACCGCTATTACTGCCAGTATCCTCAGCTTAGTGCTACTGGTTTTTATGCATAAAGGCTTTAAGTTGTGTGCCAGTGAGCATACGTTTTGGTTACTGTTGCCAACACTATGCTTTATCACCTTAACTCTACTGATTGCCCAGTTTATGCTGCCTGCCATTATGTTTGCGGCAATTCCAAGTTTATTTATTTTAACCTTTAGCGCGATTGTTTTTCGTTTTAAACGCCGAAAATCGTTGGTGGGTTCGGCGCTGAGATAATTTAACCTCTATCCAACTGAAGATGAAGGCATTAATAAAACCTGTAATATTTACACGCTTTTTTATTAGGAAATCATCTACGTGTTAGCGTGTAGTGGTAACTTAAAAATAGCGATTTATTGAATTTGTACTAAGTTTATAGGCTATTGTGAGCCGATTAATATACTCGTCAATTTTGGTATAGATTATGGAAGAACTTGGGATATTTAAATTTGCACTTTCTGTTCCTGCAGGGGTTATTGTTTGGATAATCAAAGAGAAAATCTCACAATATATTTTTGGAAAGCGAGTAAAGGCAGGTCTTATCGCTGACTTAAATAAACATATTGTTGGTGCATCTCGACAGGTGGGAAGTTTGCATGCAACTAAGGCGGAATTTATAAAGTTTGCCGAACATTTTCCGTATCCAATAAATTATACTGTTGGTCGTTATAATTTTTATGCAGCACATCAAAAAGACTTACCTAAGTATTTACATGAAAGCGAACTAATTGACGTAATGACTGTGTATCAATTCTTGTGGGAGCTAGATTTATCTTTTGAAGGGTTTGTGAAAATAATCAATTCTTGTGAGTCGAAAGATAAACCAATTAATAGAGTTGTTATAGAAAATCTAGATAAACATATTGAGGCTATTACACAAGGTATTGAAGTTCTTAAAGTTGGAACAATAAAAGAATTTTCAGATATCAAATTAATTGCAACTAGTATTGAGTAAGCGATTTTTAGCAGTTACTTACGACAGATTTTTTTAAATTTTAATATTGTTAACTTCTCAAGCTATAAGCATAAGTTTTCCCAAATTTAATATAATCATGATCTGAAATAAGGCGCTTTGTGATGAAATTTGTTTTACTTGTGACATAAAGCATTTTTATATCAAATTGGGCTTGAAATTATATGAATAAATACGCAAAAACTTTATTACTCGCACTGGCATGCTTCTTTCTATTTGTTGGCGTTAAAAGCTCGATGGAAACTAAGCCATATGCTGAGTTGACTGATTTGCAAACCTTTAACGGTGTGATCCATAAACTGCATTGTCCGTACAAAGGTGCAGCGGCATTATCTTTAAAAGAATCTGAATTAACTTTTAATTTAAGTGTTAATTTCCGCGCTGATTATTGTAGCGATAATACCTCTCAGCCATTACTTGGTAAAGAAGTGCAGTTAATTGCTCGTCAAGCTAACGGTGATTTTTATCAAGTTTATGAAATGAAAACTGCTGGAGAGGTGATTTTAACGCCAGAAGACATTGAGGCCGAGCAAGGTAGTTCAACCCTTGGTATGTTTTTCTTAGCCTTTCTAACGGTTGCTTTTGTGGTTTATAAAAGTCGTAAGAAGAAAGTTAGCTAATCACCTATCGTTAGTTATAAAAGGGCAGTGAACCTGCCCGCATATGCTCTCGCTTTCTCGAACATCTTATTTTTCTAAATTATTACACGTTGAAATACACTATGTTCATCGTTATAAGGTAGTGAAATAGTTGCAGAGTAATGAAGTGCCATACCAAATAATAGTGATTCAAACTTAAACGGCTAAAAAACCAAGCTAATAATACTTTGTTGTGATCACATTGCGGGCTTAGCTGACGTTAGTAATTAATATTTTCACTATCTCTTCCAATAAATGAATCATGTATATTAGTGAGAACTCTCAGTAATACACAGCTTCCAGTACGACTTTTCTTTAAGTACTTGAAAATAATATAATTAACGTGTCATTTTTGCCTGGTTATTATTGAGACACCTCAGTAATAACCAGACCTGTCTATAATAGATATTTGTATTAATACAATAAGACTTTGAAATTAAAGAATATTGAGTTATTTTATTCAACAATCAAGTAGATGGAATTAATGAGGCGTCTACATAATAAGCTGTTAGCCATATGAATAAAGTTATATTACTAGCATTAACATTCTTAAGCTTTGGAACAGAAGCTTGTAGAATAAAATATCTGGATTATCCGGCAGCTAAAAAGCAAGCTTCGGAGAATTACACACTCCATGAAACTATCATTAACAACAAATTTGATGATGCTGACCTTGTTTTCAGTGCATTGGTTACTGAGCAATCTTTGGAAGACGAGGTAACAGTTAAGGGAAAATATTATATCTATAAATATGAGTTTAGTAATATAAAACTGTTTAAGGGAGCCAATGTTCCAAATGAGCTTATAATTAAAGAGTTTGAATATGAACCTATTGAAATTAGCTGTGGAGTTACCGAAAATGAGTTGAACGATACTTACCTTTCAGATGAACGGTATTATCTTATATATTTGAAAAATGGAAAAGTTATCAGAGCCAGTCACATAAGTAACTTTAAAGGTCGAGTTTCTCCAGTTGAGGAACTCAATATGGCTAACAAGGCAATAAAGTCGGATTCATAACAGCTTGCTCGGTTTCGCTACGCTACACATTTTAGCCAACAATTAAAAGCCTCTTAATGAGGCGTTATATTTTTCTGGAGTTTATGTGCAAGAACATGGTTCATTTGATATGAAAATAGTTGATCAAACATTAATTATTAAATGTTTTGATTCTTGGAATATTGAAACAGTTTTAAGGCTTTGTAAAGAGTACAAAGAGCTTGTACAAACAATAAATGATAAGCCATGGGGATGCTTAGTTGATATGACCCAATGGGAGTTATCTACACCAGAAATGTGGGATGAAATTGATAAGTTAAATCAATGGGGTAATAGTAACAACCAAAAATATGAAGCTGTGATTTGTAGCATGTCTATCCAAAAAATGTTGATGGAAGATAGCCATTCTGTTTTAACTAATGTCGAAACAAATTTTTGTGAAAATATAGATGAAGCATATAAATGGCTAAGTAGTTTTGGAGTGTTAAAAATATAAAACCCGAAAGGACAAAAAAAGCCCCGTAAAAATGGAGCTTTTTCTTTTTGAATATTTGACAGGATTAGTCTATTAAATCCAGAGCTTCAAGTCTTTCTTTTGCTAGAGAGTATCTTGTACGAACATCATCAATTTGCTCTTGAGTTAACTTCTTACCAAGGGTACGAAGTCCTCCATCTGCATCATTATGATGAATGCCAAATGCATACTTAAGATATTCCATCAGTAGCGGTTGAGCATCTAAGTACGATATAGAATTCATCGCCTGAGAAATTTTGTTTGCTTCAGCCCAATTACCATTATTAACATACTCTTGCATAGAAACGCTCGCTTTAGGGAATATGCAACCTACACCCGTAATTCCGCCGCATGCTCCAGCAAGTCCTGCATGTACAGTTACTGTGTCTACACCTGCTAAGATTTTTAAATCTTTATTCTCTAACATCAGCGTTTCAATAGTTGAAACATCTGTAGTCGATATTTTAAGTGCAGTTACTTCAGGAAGAGCAGCAAGTTTTCTAAGAATGTCTGTTGAAAGAGCATGATACCCGGCTGCATCAGGGTTGTTATAAGGCATAATTGTTACGTCTGCCTCTTTTGCAGCTGTTGCAGAAAGTGCATAGTATGCATACATTTCTTCATCAGAAGGAGCTGTTTTAGTTTTTGGTGGCATCACCATTACTGTGTCTACACCAACCGTTGCTAGTTCTTTAACGATGTTAGCAAGCTCTTCTTTCGTTTCTGCTGCCGCTCCGCTGATCAATGGAACATTGTATTCTTTAGCAACTTCAGAAAGAGATTTAAGTAAAGAAAGACGCTGTTCAGAGCTTAGGTAACTATTCTCACCGAGCGTACCTGAGCCGACAAGTCCACCCATTCGGCTTCCGCCTTTCCCTTGAACTTTTAAAATGTCTGCAGCGTATTTTTGTGTTGCATCAAAATCAATTTCAACAGCGCCGGACTCTGACTCTTTAAGCCATGTAAACACGGCTGGCATAACCGTATATCGCCAGTCGTTACTAGTTGTTTCCATCATCTTACCTTTTGTTTAAAAATCACATTAAATAAATTATACGTTATTGTATACATTATACCAAAAGTATTGTGTTAAATAAATCATATCATTTGAACTACCTCAAACGAAGCCGCAAGCTGATTAGGGAGGCGGGCTGAAAGGGCTTAAATTAACGCTCAAGAAATTAGAGTAGGTGTTTTTGTTAATTCCCTGACGGGTATACATAAATGCAATTTACGACTTTAAAGCAGCCGATTGCTTAGCTCCATTAATAGCATACGTAACACACTAACGACATAGTTAAAGTTTTTCAATTATATGCCCTTAATGAAGCTAACTGACTGATTGATACGTAAGAGTGATTATGCTCACTCTTACGTAAGCTGATACATAGTGCAAGACATAAAGGAATACATTAGAAAAGAGGAAGTAGAAAATAGAAGCTAGATAAAATACAAACAAACAAATAGATTGGAAAAAACGAATATAATTTTTATGTTAAATAGCTGCTTTGGTGGCAAGGTGGGAATAATAAAAGTGCTGAGTTTGGTGCTTCGTCACTCTTATTTGAAAGAGTGACGAATTATTTGTAGTGGTCTAAGGCTATACCAGCGCACTACTTGGCACATTAGTTGGGCTAATATGCTCAATAGGGTAGCAACCTAGTACTTTAATAAAGTTGGTTTGCTCGGTAATTTGGCTGATAGCTTCTTGCAGCCCTAAGTTCTTCAAGTTAGCTTCTACGTCGATATAGAACATTTCTTCCCATGGGCGACCTTGAATTGGTCTTGATTCAAGTTTGCACATGTTAATGCCTTTATTCTTTAATACCAGTAAACACTCAACCAATGCACCTGGCTTTTGCCCTGTGGCAATAACGAGCGTTGTTTTAGCTGGAATTTGTTCTGCTACTTCAACGGGTTTACGTGCTACTAAAATAAAGCGGCTATGGTTTTCACTTTGATTGGCAATTGACTTTTCTAGGGCATGTAATTGATATAAGTTGCCACCTTCTTCACTACCTATAACGGCAACACTGTCGTCTTGTAATTCATAAGCTTGTGCCATGGCATCGGCAGTGCTTTCACAGTATTCAATACGTATATCGCTTTGCTTATCAAGAAAGTTACTACATTGTGCAAAGGGCTGACCATGAGCGTAAATAGTTTTAATTTTACTTAGCTGAGTATTTACCGCGGTAAGTAAACAATGCTCAATTGGCTGGGTGATTTCACCAACAATCGACAAGTTGGTGTGCTGCAGTACATCGTACACTTCATTAATGCTGCCTGAGCTAGTATTTTCAATCGGTAACATGCCGTAATCAACGCTGCCTGATTCAACTTGTTGCATTATTTCAGCAAAACTTTGACAACCGCTTTCAATAATTTTTTCAGCACGGCGAGAAAAATAACGGTGGCTGGCTAAATAACTATACGAGCCTTTATCACCCAGAAAAGCCACGCTTACGGTAGGCTCTTGAATATTTGGGTTAGCAAGGGTTTGCAAATAGGCTTGCTGATTTAATACTGAGTCTTCAATAATGGTTTGAAAAACACTGGTAACGTAATGCGCGTCTAGCCCGAGCTTTTTTCCGTTGGTGATTAAACGTATAAGCAATTCTTGTTCACGTTGTTGGTCGCGTACTGGGCGAACTTGATGCGCCTTACTTTTTGCAACGTTGAGAGTTAATGCGCGGCGCTCAGCAAATAAGGTAAGTAACTGCTGATCGAGCTGGGTAATTTTTTCACGTATTTTATTTAGATCTAATGCTTCGTTCACCGCGTTTTCCTACTATCGTTGTTATGAGTTGAGTCACTGCAATATTCACGTTTCTGAGTTATTAGTTATTTTATTTATTCGTTATTTTTACTAAACACGCTAAAACTAAAAAACCTCCGCTTGGAGGTTTTTATTAAATGCCAAAACCTAAAACGCGCTCAGAGTACTGAGAGAAAAAACACGTTAAAGAAAAAAGTAGGTTTTGTCGTTTGCATAGCTTTACTTTATCTACCCTCTGGCAATACTTCAACCGTTTCTTTATGCCTATTTGGCTGTTGATACAATAAAAGTCACTATAAGAGGGCAGTTAAGTTAATTTACGGTAAATAGAGCGACCTTAAGCTAGATACATTGATAGATGATGGTAAATGAACTCACTATGCCTATCGCCCAAATTATTGAACGAATGGTGCCAATATTGATTAAGTAAGCGATGTTATAAAGCACGCGGGCAATAACATGAGTAATGGCAAGTTGTTCGATCATTGAGCCCGTATTATTTGTTGCAATGGCAAGTAGAATTGCTGGCGCAAAAACCGCTAGTGATTCAAAAGCGTTTTGATGTGCGGCGAGTGCTCTAGCACCAAAACCTGTTAGTTCTGCTTGCTGTGCGCGTGGGTGGTTATTGTTGTAGCCGTTGAGCTTGTGCATAGCAATTGCCACAGGTACTTTCGCGATGAAAGGTAAAAGGGCGGCGATAAATAAACAAATAATTAGGGTAGTCATAATAAATCCTGTGTTAAATCTAATAGCTAAGTAAAGTTAAGGTATAAGCAACTGGACCCGGTAAGAAGCTAGATGCTTCGCCTTTAACCCAATTTTCGTGACCAACACCATAATATGGGCTCCAAGGATGCCCTGATTGGCTAGTCGGCATATGGAAAATGCCACGCTCTTCATGACCAGGTGAAACCACCATACGTTCAGAGGCACCAAATGATTTCCCTTGAACTCTTGGCATGTAGCTGTCGCCTGCTAATTCAACTTCAGGCATATCTAACCAACGGCCGATAAGTGGCACTGCTCGACTTAAAGGATGCTGAATTTTACTAACATTTTGCTTGCCCCAAGTGGCATTGGCTAGCGATGATGATGATTCGGTCATTTCAGCCAGTGTTTTTTCTAGGGTTTCTTCAAAAAGCGCTGTCCAACTGTCATGACCACGCCATAAGAAATTTTCAGGTTGTTGATTCACTAATTGCCATAATGGTATTTCTAGTTGATGACGTATGGCGTGAAAACTAAAGTCTTCATCAAGTTTGCTCATGTTCTCATTAAAAATATCGAACACTTGGTCTCTGACGTTTAAACGGAAGTTTCGTACTAGGCGATAGGCGACTGAATCTTTAGTTGCGGCTAAGTCATCAGTGCTGATAATTGTTTTCACTTCTTGCCAGTCACTATGTTTTGCTAGCATTTCAGTGGTTAATACTTTCGATAATAGAAATTCTTGCCAGCGCAGCAGGAACTTAGCTTTATCGTCTAAAGCGATATCGAGTAATGCTTGTTCATCGAAGCTATTTTTAGCGTTAAGGTTTTGTTTTATTTGTAAAGAACGAGCACCTAAGGCATAACCACCGTTGCCAACTTTAGCTAGCATGTCGTCGCCAATAACGCGTGAGTTTGCTGTCCATAAACGAGAATCATCAGGATTCATTACTTTAGGGTAGTCAGCTGCAGGTAATAGTCCTTGCCATTGATGTTCGCCATTAGCCCAAGAGGTTGGAACTTCGCCAAAGGCTTTACTACGTTGCGGTATTGGCCCCATGATAGTCCAGCCGATATTACCTTGGTTATCGCCTACCATTAAATTTTGCGCTGGCATACCGGCACGTGCGGCAATGGCAAATGCTTGTTCAACATTGGTGGCAGTTTCTAATTCGGTGATTGCCATATTTACCGCAGTGGTGTCATGGGCAACCCAACGGTAGGCAAGTAAATCACCTTGTGCGTTTTTGCCAATGACTGGCCCCCAAATAGTATCTGTTACGGTAATATCAACCGCTTCTTGGCCTTTAACGGCGATCATTTGTTTGCGTTTTAGGAATGGTTGATAACCTTCAGGCGTTAAGTATTGGCTATTGTCGGCGTTAGTTTCTAAAACAATAACATCGCTCCAATCGCCATAACTATTGGTGAAGCCCCAAGCAATGTGGCCATTGCTACCAATAATAATATTTGGTGTGCCTGGTAATGTTGCCCCAGTGATTTTAACTGGCTTTTGATGCTTACTTTGATATTCGAAAGAAGCTCTAAACCAAGTATTTGGTACACGAATGCCTAAGTGCATATCGTTAGCGACAATAGCACTACCTGTGGCACTTATGTTTCCGCCAACCGCCCAGTTATTTGAACCAGGAAATTCTTCACTTTGTGGTGACTTTTCTCGACTTAGGATGTCTGGAATTAATGTATTTAAAGCGGTTTGAACAGTACTGCCTTGCATTAACGTGGTTAATTCTTCGCTAGAAGCTGACGGCCATGGCGCTTTAGGTAATGGTGATGCTGGATATTGGCTACCATCAATTGCGGCGTCCCAACGACTACCTTTAGGGTTAAGGAAGTTATAAACTTCAGCGCTAAGCGTAGATTGTAATAATCCTAAGGTGCGTTCGCGTTTACCGTCTTGATATTGTAAATCAATGTACATACTTAGCACGGATAAAATTGTGTCTTCTTCTTGCCATTCAACAGGCTCATGCTGAAGTAGTAAGTATTCGAAAGGTGGCGCCTTAAGATACTTTAAACCTTGATTAACACCGCGAGTATAAGCTTTAAGTATGTCTGAGTCGGCTTTAGGTAATTGCTTAACAATGGTCGTGGCGCGTTCACGAAAACGATGGCGGCGAATATCACTGTCATAGTCAATTGCTGCTTCACCAAATAAACTCGCCAATTCGCCAGCAGAGTTTCGACGTAATAAATCCATTTGAAAAAAGCGTTCTTGCGCGTGAACAAATCCTGTAGCAACGGCTACATCTAAACGGTTTTTTGCTTTGATGGTAACTATGCCTGCTTTATCACGCTCAACGGTTGCAGTAGCAGATAATCCAAACAGTGTTTTTTTACCTTCTAATTGTGGTAACGCGCTGTCGATCTGGCTATATACCCATGTTGCTAATGTCGCGATGACAAACAGCAGAACAAAAAAGATGCCGACGAAGATGTTTTTATAATGTTTCATTTTGATGTTAGCAAGCTGGCAATTTCGGTAAGTTAGAGTACCTGAAAAATGTGCTAGTTTGAATGGAGAAATAACATTAAGTTTCTGCTTAACCATTAATTTTTATTTACATTTATCTCGTTGCGATTTGAATTTCTCCTTGTTAGCTTGAATGATTGTTCGTTTGAATTGTTGAATGTTGATGTCTACAATAAGTCCTTGGAAACATGACTTTCCTATATTTTCGATAAATGCCCACCCTAACTTATGCTATTTCGATAGCGCAGCAACCTGCTTGACGCCAAAGCACGTTGCGGAAGCGATTTATTATTATCAGTGCTTCTCGCATGCTAATAGTCATAAAAGTGTTTATCAATTGAGTGCTAATGCTACTGAGTTGGTAGAACAGGCAAGAGAGAAAGTTGCTAACTTTATTGGTGCTACTGCCAATGAAGGCGTTGTTTTTACCTCAAGTAGTACAGAGTCTATTAACTTGGTCGCGACAAGCTTTGCACTAAACAGATTAACCAAACACAGTAATATTATTATTGGCGCTGCAGAACATCATGCGAACTTGTTGCCATGGCAAGCGCTATGTAAACAAGTGGGGGCAACATTACGTATTGCGCCAATCACTTCGCAAGGACTTATTGATGTTGCCGCACTAGCTAAGCTTATTGACAGTGACACGGTGTTAATTGCTGTTAATCATGTATCGAATGTACTAGGCGTTATTAATCCAATTAAAAAGATTGCTGAAGTTGCACATCAAAAAAATGTTCCTGTATTAGTTGATGGCGCACAAGGCGTTCGTTACGGGCCGGTTAATTTTACTGATTTAGGTTGCGATTTTTACGTGTTTTCCGCTCATAAAATATACGGCGCAACAGGCTGCGGTGTTTTGGTGAGTAAAAATAAATATATTGAGCAAATGTCGCCATTCCAATTAGGGGCAGGCATTGTGCAGTCGGTTAGTTATCAGGAGGCAATATTTACTCAAGGGCCGTTAAAGTTTGAGCCAGGTTCGCATAATGTTGCTGGTATTGTTGGTTTAGTTGAAGCAATAGATTATTTAAATGATATTACGTGGTCAGAAATTACCGCACATACTGACGCTATAAGTGCTTATTTATTTCAACAGTTACGTGAGCTGCCTTATATTAACCCGTTAATTTTTTGGCCGAATAACGAATTTCATAGCAACAATGTGTCGGATGTAGTGCAGTGTCCTTCAATATTCAGCTTTACTATGGCTGGCGCTTCTTGTCAGGATGTTGCTGGCTTCTTAGATGATAGCGAAATTGCGCTACGCTTTGGCACACAGTGTGTTGAACCCTTGCATCAAAGTTTGAATCTTGCGGCAAGTTTACGAATATCATTGGGTTTATATAACGGTTTTGAAGATATTGATAGATTAGTGACAGGTATTAAGAGCTTGAATAAGTTAATTCAAGGACCTGATATTTTTGATGATAACAATAATATTTTAGACAACGAGTAATTATCTCTAGATAATTGATATAATTAGCGTTCTACTAAAGTAGCTTACTGCTGAATGAAAATATTAATTATAAGAAGTCATTAAAAGGTGTTATTAGAAATATGAATACATCAGACAATTTTGCCATTATTGTTCTTGCTGCTGGTCAGTCATCACGATTAGGGCAAATGAAGCAGTTGCTAGCTGTTAATGATAAGAGCTTAGTGGAAGTGCAATTAGAGTTGGCGTTAAAAGCGTCGAGCAATGTTTACTGTGTTTTAGGTTTTCAGGCTGAGCAGGTGTTACCTTGTATTGACCATTTACCAATCACGACTATTATTAATAGCGATTGGGCAGGTGGAATGGCTTCGTCAATTGCTGCTGGCGTTAAAGCATTATCAACGGATATCAAAGCGGTGATGATAGTGTTAGTTGACCAATGGCAATTAACTGCAGCAGAACTTATTCGTCATCGCGATTCTTGGCAAGGTAATCAAGATAGGATTCTTGTTGCACAAGACAAAGTCAGTGCTGAATTAAAAAGTAAAATTGGCCCACCTGTTATATTTCCACAAAAATACTTTGCCGAGTTAACTCAATTAACAGGCGAGCAAGGCGCAAAGCCACTATTACATAAATACCATAACGCCTTGTTAAAAGTACCTTTAGCAAATGCCTTTATTGACGTAGATACGCCTGAGCAATTAATAACGATGAATAAAACGCTCAACAATTAATCATAAAATAATAAGTTAATGCGATATAGATAAACGATGAAATTCATTCTATCTATATGGTTAAACCAAGAAGGAAGCGAAAGCATGATCACTTTAACCGTTAATGGTAAAGCCCATCAATTTAATGATGATGGTGAAATGCCATTACTATGGGCATTAAGAGATGTTTTAAAATATAGCGGCACCAAATATGGCTGTGGTAAGGGCTTATGTGGTGCATGTACCGTGCATGTTGATGGTCAGCCAATTCGTTCTTGTATAACTCCCGTTTCGGCAATCGCTGAGCAGAAAATTACCACCATTGAAGGTTTGTCTGAGCAAGGAGACCATCCGGTTCAGCAAGCATGGCAAAGTTTAAATGTGCCGCAATGTGGTTATTGCCAATCAGGGCAAATAATGTCGGCCGTTGCATTACTTGATCGCAATGCTAAGCCAAATGATCAAGACATTGATTTAGCCATGAGTGGCAATATTTGTCGTTGTGGTACATATCAGCGCATTAAAAAAGCTATTCACCTAGCTGCAGATTTAGCAACCGAAGTGAAGGGGAGCTAAGCATGAAACAAATTGAAAATGTTAGCCGTCGTGGCTTTTTAAAAAAACTTGGTATTAGCTCTACCGCTTTAGTTTTAGGTGTGCAACTGCCTTCAATGTTAACGATTCCTAAAGCGTTAGCGGGATCTATTGCTACTAGTAAGTTTGCGCCGAATGTTTATGTGCAAATTGGTCTCGATAATATCGTTAGCATTGTTGTGCATCGCTCAGAAATGGGCCAAGGCATTCGCACCAGTATCCCGATGATTGTTGCTGATGAATTGGGCGCAGATTGGGAAAAAATAGATATTATTCAAGGCTTAGGCGATAAAAAGTACGGTAGTCAAAATACCGATGGCTCGCGTTCGGTAAGACGTTTTTATCAACCACTTAGAGAAGCTGGCGCTTCAGCACGTATGATGTTGCAACAAGCTGCCGCTAAACAATGGCAAGTTGATGTAAGTGAAACCAAAGCAGATAACAACTTTATTATTCATGAAAAATCAGGACGACAATTATCATTTGGTAGCTTAGTACCAGCGGCAAGTAAAATGGCGTTACCCGAAACTTCAGCGTTAATACTAAAAGCCAAGCAAGACTTTAAATTTATTGGTAAATCAGATGTTGCCTTAGTTGACGGTGAAAAAATTGCCACTGGCACAACAACCTTTGGTTTTGATGTTGAATTAGACAATATGCAGTACGCGGTAATTGCCCGCCCACCGGTATTGGCCGCAAAAGTAAAATCATTTAATGCTGACGCTGCAAAAGCCATTAACGGTGTTGTTGATGTCGTGCAACTAGCTGATCTTGAAGAGCCTGCGGTATTTAAGCCCTTAGGTGGTGTTGCCGTAATTGCAACCAATACATGGGCTGCCATTAAAGGTCGTGAAGCGTTAAATATTCAGTGGCATGAAAGTGAGCATCAAGTTTATAACAGTGATACCTATAAAGAAGCATTAGCAAAAAGTTGTGATAATCCCGCGAAGGTATTACGCAGTAAAGGTGATGTAGCAAAAGCATTATCAGATGCCAAGCAAGTCTTGAAAGCATCTTACTATGTGCCTGAATTGATTCATGTGCCGATGGAACCACCAGCGGCAACCGCGCATTATCATGATGGAATTTTCGATATTTGGGCGTGTACGCAAACACCACAATCTGCGCAAGGTACTGTTGCACAAATTACTGGTGTTGCTGCGGAAAACATTAATATTAATGTTACTTTATTAGGTGGCGGTTTTGGTCGTAAATCTAAGCCAGATTTTGTAGTTGAAGCGGCAATATTGTCAAAACAATTAAATGTACCAATTAAACTTGTGTGGACACGCGAAGACGAAATTCAAAATGGCTATTACCATGCGGTAAGTTATCAAAAACTCGCGGCAGGTATTGATGAAAATGGCCAAGTTAGTGCGTGGCAACATCATGCCGCTGAGCCGCCGATTGGCGCGACGTTTAGCAAAGGTGCTGACTTAATCAGCTCAGAAGCCGATTTGGGGTTAATCGATATGCCGTATGATATTGCCAATATTAGTTGTGCTGTTGGTAAAGCTCCTGCACATACGCGTATTGGCTGGATGCGCTCAGTAACGAATATCAATCATGCCTTTGCTGTTTGTTCATTTGCTGATGAACTTGCCAATGCGAAGCAGCAAGACAGTAAAGCGCATTTATTAGCATTAATTGGCAAAGACCGAAAAATTGATTTCGCAACCGAAAATGCTAAATACGGTAACTATGGCGAAACCCTAGAGAAGTTTCCTGTTGAAACTGCCCGTATGAAAGCAGTGATTGAAAAAGCCAGTGATATGGCAAAGTGGGGACGAAAGTTACCTAAGGGTCACGGGCTTGGTATTGCTATGCATCGTAGTTTCGTAAGTTATGTCGCCTGTGTTGTTGAAGTTTCTGAAAACAGTGATGGAAAAATAAAAGTGCATGATGTTTGGATGGCCGTTGATTGTGGCTTAGCGGTAAACCCAGAAAGAATTCGTTCTCAAATGGAAGGGGCAGCTATTTTTGGCTTATCGTTGACCTTTTTCAGCGAACTAACGGCAAAAGATGGTGTTATTCAGCAAAGTAACTTTGATGGCTATGAAATAGCACGCTACTCAGATGCACCTACAACGCATGTAGAAATAATTGCCAGTGATGCTGCACCTGGTGGTGTTGGTGAACCTGGCGTACCGCCAATAGCGCCGGCAATTTGTAATGCAATTTTCAATGCAACAGGCAAGCGCTACCGAGAACTACCACTAAAACAATATGGCATTGTTTAGTAAATAGGTTCTGGTAGGTTCGGTTTGTCGTTAAAAAGCAGCAGTTTATGCTGCTTTTTACTTTCTGGATGAATGTGAAGGGACGATGAGTGCTGTAAATTTGTAAATGACCTGATAAAATAGCGCCATTATTGATATTGAGAGAAAATTGATGGCCTCATTACAAGACCAATTGCTAAAAGCTGGTTTAACCACCAAGCAAAAAGCACGACAAGCTAATAGTGATAAGCGTAAAACCAATAAGCAAAAACGTAGTGGTGTGGCAGTAGATGCTAGTTTGCAAGAGCAAGTTAAAAAAGAACTTGAGCTAGCTAAACAAGAAAAGCTTGCTCGAGATACCGCGTTAAATGACGAGAAAAAAGCAGTATTAGCAGCGAAAGAACAGCAGTTAAGAGTTCGCCAAATTTTACAGCATCACCAAATAACCAATGTGAAAGGTGAGGCAGAATATAACTACACTTTTAACAGTAAAATTAAAAAATTATTTATTGATAATGTTACTCACAAAGCACTAGTTAATGGTCAATTAGCTTTATGTGGTGTTGATGATAAAACTTATATTGTTACGGCAGAAACGGCTGAAAAAGTTGCTAGCTTAGATAAAGACGTTATTTTAGTGCAAAACACTAAGGTAGAAACAACTGAAAGTGATGCCGATGATCCATACGCAGAGTTTCAAATTCCAGATGATTTAATGTGGTAACCACATAATCTACAACCCTTTTTTATTTACAAATAAGTGAGCAAAAGATTTTATGTTTTTAATTCGTTGGCCTATAGGTCGTTTAATATTGTTATTGAATTTTGTTTTTTCACCACGTTCACCAAAACGTAGTGTAGAAGTTCAAAAAGCAGTCGATGCCAGTACTTCACATTTAAGTTTATACCAGTTACCAGCGTGCCCATTTTGTGTAAAAACACGACGTGCGATGAAACGATTGGGTTTAAATGTTGAATTACGCAATATAAATCAACAAGAAAGCTACCGTGAAGAATTGATTCGTGAAGGTGGTAAAAGAACCGTACCTTGCCTTAAAATTACCAATGAAGATCAGTCAGTTACTTGGATGTATGAATCTGGCGATATTATCAATTATTTAGCGAAATTCTCTCGTTAAATTCAATAGTTATTAAATTTGTTGTGATTAGCTGAGAATTTTTTTAGCGCTTCTGTGGTCTATTTATCGGTAGGTATTTAGGCCAATTAGAGGTAAAGATGTTAATTAAAACAAAAAAAAGTTCTCAATTATCTGAACAACAAGTGACAGACGAAAGCGTTTATCATTCCCGACGTGATGTTTTAAAACAGCTTGGTTACCTTGGCGCGGGCAGTTTGTTAGCTCAATCAGCAACGGCAAACGCTGGCGCTTTAGATTTTTTCAGTAGTAAAAAAGATGTTCAGTTTCAACAGCAAGCATTAAAATTTCAACAGGCTAGTGAATCTAGCGAAATACTTACCCCTGAAGCTAAAGTTACCTCTCATAATAATTTTTACGAATTTGGCACTGGTAAAGGTGACCCGTTAGAGAATGCGCAAGCATTTAAAGTTGATCCTTGGCAATTAAAAATTTCTGGTGAAGTCGATAAACCTTATACATTAGGCTATGACGACCTATTCAAGAGTTTCTCGCTTGAAGAGCGTATTTATCGTTTACGCTGTGTTGAAGCTTGGTCAATGGTGATCCCTTGGATTGGCTTTCCTTTAGCTGAGCTTATTAAAAGAGCGGCGCCGAATTCTAGAGCAAAATATGTTGCCTTTGAAACCTTATACGATCCTGACCAAATGCCGGGACAAAAAAGTCGCCGTATTGGTGGAGGGGTAAAATATCCTTATGTTGAAGGTTTGCGTATTGATGAAGCAATGAACCCATTAACCTTAATGAGCGTTGGGCTGTACGGTAAAACATTACCAGCACAAAATGGCGCTCCTATTCGTTTAGTTGTGCCATGGAAATATGGTTTTAAGAGCATTAAATCGATTGTTGGTATTAAGCTTGTAGAACGCAAGCCGCCAACAACATGGAATATATTAGCTGCTCGTGAATATGGATTTTATGCCAATGTTAACCCTGACGTTGATCACCCTCGTTGGAGCCAAGCGAGTGAAAGGCGCTTAACAACGGGCGGCTTACTTGCCCGTAATCGTATTGCGACATTACCGTTTAATGGCTACGGTGAAGAAGTTGCAGATATGTATAAAAATATGGACTTGAGGAGGCATTACTAATGAGTGCAACAGCGGTGAATAATATTACTTTTAAACAAGTATTTTTAAATAACAGAGTTTTGTTACTTAAAATCGCTATTCACCTATTATCGTTTTTGCCGTTGTTGGCACTTTATGTTTTAGCATTTAGTGACCAACTAGGTGCAGATCCGGTTAAAGAGGTTATTCACTTTACGGGTATTGGCGCGTTTAACATCTTACTGATTTCTTTAGTTTTAACGCCATTAGCTAAAAAATATCGCCAAGGTTACTTATTACAAACCAGACGATTACTTGGCTTATATAGTTTTACCTATGCCATGTGTCATTTACTAAGTTTTCTAGCATTTGAAGTACAATTTGATTTTGCTTTGTTTGTAGATGAAATTATTGAAAGACCTTACATTACCGTTGGTATGGTAGCGTTGCTGATACTTTTTTCATTAGCGCTAACTTCTGTTAATACCTTGAAACGTAAAATGGGGAAAAACTGGCAGCGATTACATAATGGAGTGTATGGTGCGGCTGTGTTAATAGCACTGCATTTTTTATGGTCAGTAAAATCAGATATTATCGAGCCGGGAATTTATGCCATTATCGCTTTGTTCTTAATAAGTTTACGACGCGATAAAATTAAACGTTGGTTTAAATAATTTTTCTAACAGTAACGTTAAAACTTAAAGGTTTAACCGTTGGGAATTAAAAAGCGAAAGTAAATACTTTCGCTTTTTTGTTCACAAAATTGAATTTTTCATCGTCACCTAACGTGAGTGAATAACTATTTATTGTGCTGTAATTTAGTGCTTACTAAGTTTAATAAAGTAACTATTCGCTACGTTCAGTTACTTCAACTAAGTGATAACCAAATTGAGTTTTTACTGGGCCTTGAACGGTATTTAATTCAGCAGTAAAAACTACTTCATCAAATTCTTGTACCATTTGGCCACGACCAAAAGAGCCTAATGCGCCCCCTTGCATTTTCGATGGGCAGCTCGAATGTTCCTTAGCTATTGCTGTAAACTCTTCACCTGCTTCAATTTTTTGCTTTAATGTTAGACATTGCTCTTCAGTATCTACCAATATATGACGTGCTGACGCTCTTAACATTGTAATTCCTATTTTAATTATTGTTATTCGTGCTCACGGACTGTACCGTATTTATTAAAAAAATAAAATAGCCTAGCAGACAATCTACAGTCTGCTGAAATGAGTAAATTCACAGTGATAAGTAGGGTTTGAAAATAAATTAATTATTTTCAAACTATTTTCTAAGCTGTGACTACCTTACTTATAAGAGAGTGAACGTACTTAATAAAAACAAGGACAATGTGTGTTTGAACGAAGCGATGAAACGCTAGTAAAACAAGCGCTGAAAGGGAAAAAATCAGCCTGGATAACGCTAGTAAAACGCTACGAAAAAAACTTATACAACTATACGCTGCGTATGGTCAGTAATCCTGATGACGCCTTGGATTTGATGCAGGACGTATTTATGGCAGTTTTTAGAAATTTAGCCTCATTTCGTGGTGATAGTCCATTTAAAGGTTGGATGTTTAAAATAGCCCATTATCGTTGTATAGAGTTTTATCGTCGAAAAAAGCCGACGCAATCACTTGATGATATTCCAGAGCAAGAAGAGCAAACCAGTGAAGCTTGCCCTGAGGCACAAATGTTCAATGGTCAGCAGGCCAATATGCTCAGTAGTGCTATGCAGTTGTTGCCAGTGAATCAAAAGCTAGTGGTGGAATTAAAGTTTTTTCAACATTGCACATTTGACGATATCGCCCAGCAGTTAGGAATTTCAGTCAATACGGTTAAGTCGCGGTTATATAGTGCATTGGACAAATTAAAAGGTCATTTGGAGTTAGAACATGTCAAATAATGAAGAGTTAGAGCAAGAGAAAGCATTTGCTAACTGGCTTGATGGCAAGTCAGATGATGATACGTTAATTAATGAATTAGATAGTCATTCAAGTTGGCAAGAACGAAAAAATACAGCTCACTTCATTGAGCATCAAGTAGAAATGTCGAGCGAAGTCGATGTGCCGGTTTGGGATCGAGCGAGTGGTTTTCAAAGCGATAAAGTACCTTTTTGGCAGTGGCGTGGTTTACCGGCAATGTCGATGGCTTTTTCAATGTTTGCGATGGCATTAGTGCTATTTAAAGTTGAGTTAGTCATGCAAGACGGTGGTGTTTTACTAAGTTTTGCTGGAAATACTGTACAACAGCAAGATAAGCAAATAGAAAAGTTAGTTGACGAAAAACTACGGGGTTTTGCGCAAGAACAACAAGTGGTTTTAGCAAATTATGCTGCCGATATTAAAGTGCAGCAACAAGACAGTAATTTACAACTAGCGAGCTACATTATTGGCGCATCTCGACAAGAGCGAAAAGAAGATATTAGCGATTTTATTCAATATATCAATGCGCAGCGAAAAGACGATGTACTTGATCAAAAAATTAAATATCAACAGCTTGAACAAGCAATTAAATACAATAAAACTTACCAGCGTGATAACACTAATAGTTTTGGTTTACATCAAGGTGAGACTAAAACCACACCGGTTAATTGGACTTCTGAGGAGTAGAATATGAATAAATTTAAGTTATTTTCATCGGCAATGGTTTTACCTTGTTTGCTAGCGACAGGTGCAAGTTTTGCGGCAGAGCAGAATAATTCACAGTACCAAAGTATGCACAAACAACTGTCAATTATGAGTGATATTATTAAATCATCTGTGTCCGACAAATCAGCAGGTCAGCGCTCGAAAATTAATAGTATTCAAAGTACCTATTTACGTGGTCAAGGGGTTGTGTTCACTATTAGTTCGGCTGCGAGTAATCGTCAATGGGGCAATTATAATTTTAATTTCACCATGCCAGAAATGCCAGAAATGCCAGAAATGCCCGTTGCACCAATAGCCCCTTCGGTTAACGACGATTTTGAAGAAAATTTTAATATAGATATTAATGAAACGGTGACTCATGCGCTAGAGTCTGCGGCTAATGGCTACGAAAGAGCGATGGAGATTTTTGAACACGGTCGAGAAAGAAACCGTGAGTTAAGAGAGGAACAACGTAACCTAGCTTATCGCATTAAAGATGTTGAACGTGAAAAACGCGATTTAACTTATCAACTTGCTCGTGCTAATGGTGAGCGTAAAGAAGAACTTAAAGCAGAGTTAAGTAAGCTTACTGAGCAAGCAGAAAAGTTACAGGCGAGCAAACGACAAATAGCGCAGAAAAGTAGCAAGGTGATTGCGGAGCAGAAAGCTCAGCAAGCTGACAGAGCAAAAGAGCGTATGAGTTATTATGAAAAATTAACTGCAAGTTTGACTGAAACTTTATGCTTATATGGTAACGGTTTGAAAGCACTACCGAAAGATGAGCATGTCAGTGTTATTTTTAAATCTGCGGGAGACAAGTCAGGTGGTCGATATAAAGATAGTATTCTTGTTTTTAGCAAAAAAGATATTGCTAGTTGTTCTGCAGATAAAATTGATTCAGCAATGTTAATGAAAAAAGGTCAAGGGTATCAATTTTAATTGTCAGCGAGTTTAGGTTGGTAAGTTAAGTATTAATCATTGGACATTAAAAAAGCCGCAATTGCGGCTTTTTTGTTTTTATAAGGTTCAGTACCGTAATTAGCTAGCAGTAAGTTTGCTATTTTTGCTGGCAATACAATTTCCGATATTACTTTTCAGGTGAACTTTTCTTTTTTTGCTTTGCTGGCTAATGCTTTCTTTACTCGTTATCGCATTTGAAGAAGAAAAGTCAAAAACTGCGAGTATTTGCTGTAATTTATCATTGAATTTAGCGGCAAATTCAAAAATAGCATTCTTCTTTTGCAGTCTATTAGGATCAAGGTGTGCAAAATCAGCAACTTGAATACCTTGTAATGGTTCACGTAAGATACTTGAAAAAGAAGGCATGCTAGCTTTCTTGTTTTTAGCAAAAAACTCACTGGTAATGCTAGGGTAGGCATAGCTGTAAGTAATGCTGCTAGTACTACTATTCATTGCTATATTTTGGGTGCTGGTATGTGTTGAAGCAGCGTGACGCTCAGATGCACTTTCAACTTCTGGTGCAGCATATGAAAGCGAACCATATAAACCTGTGATAACAAAAATAGAGCTTACTAAGCCAACTTTAGTAGACTTGTTCATTTTGCATTCCTCATCAATATCTGTCCTAGATCATTCCCTGAAGTAACGATTGTACCATTGTGTTACAAATCAATATAGATTGGATTTTATCTTTGTGCGACAACAATAAGATAAACTGCTGATTTTATCCGACCAACAACAAATTTTTTTAAACTATCGCTATAGCAAGTACTGTGGGCTTTTCCTTCAAAATGACTTAATGAAACGGTTAATAAGTAAACAGCTTATTACAATAAGAACAAGCGTAGTAAAAATTACTTTCATTTTTTTTAATATATTATTACAAATAAAAAGTGTTTGGTTGCATATTAATAAAGTTAAAGCTAAAAAAAGATCATTAGTTTGTTGCCCAATGATCTTTTTATCTTTGTTTTTCAATAATGTTTATTTTGTTTTGAAAATTATTCTATTTTTATGCAATAAAGGTTCAGTGTAACCATTTGGTTGTTCATGACCTTGAAACACTAATGACAATGCGGTTTGAAAAGCAATGTTTTCATCGAAATTTTCGGCCATTGCTTGATAGCTAGCATCAGACTGGTTTTGTTGATCAACGACCTTAGCCATTTTCTTCATGCTTGTTAGCACTTGTTCAGGGGTACAAATGCTATGCATTAACCAGTTTGCCATATGTTGGCTAGAAATTCGCAAGGTTGCACGGTCTTCCATTAAGCCAACATCATTAATATCAGGCACTTTTGAACAGCCAACACCTTGATCAATCCATCGAACAACATAACCTAAAATACCTTGAGCATTGTTATCCAATTCGTCAGATATTTCTTGTTCTGTCCAGTGCGGATTATCGGCTAAAGGAATAGTTAAAATATCGTCGACATTGGCAGGCGTACGCGTTTTAAGTTGCTGCTGTAAGTTAAATACATCCATTTTATGGTAATGCAATGCGTGTAAAGTTGCCGCAGTAGGGGAAGGTACCCAAGCGGTATTTGCGCCAGCTTCAACATGGTTAATTTTTGTTGCTAACATATTGGCCATTTGATCCGGTACCGGCCACATACCTTTACCTATTTGCGCTTTGCCACTAAAACCACAAGCAAGGCCAACATCAACGTTATTGTCTTCGTAAGCCGAAATCCATTTGGTTAGTTTAATATCAGCTTTTCTTGCCATTGGGCCTGCTAACATTGAAGTATGAATTTCATCACCCGTTCGGTCCAAAAAGCCTGTATTGATAAATACCACACGTTCTTTTGCTGCATGTACACAAGCTTTTAAGTTAATACTGGTGCGACGTTCTTCATCCATAATACCCATTTTTATGGTATTACGCGGCAATGATAATAAATCCTCAACTCGTTCAAATAGCTCATTAGCAAATGCTACTTCTTCAGGGCCATGCATTTTAGGTTTTACGATATAAATAGAACCCGCTTGGCTATTTTGTAAATGTACTGTTGATGGTTGATGCGGTCTAATATCATGTAAGGCGATTAACGAAGTAATCACCGCGTCCATTATGCCTTCAGGAATTTCATTGCCAGTTTGATCAATAATAGCGTTGTTGGTCATTAAGTGGCCGACATTACGAACAAACATCAAACTTCTACTTTTTACGCTAAATTCTTCACCGTTAAGCGCTTGGTATTGCTTATCTTGCTGCATTTTACGGGTAACTTTATTACCTGCCTTTTCAAATGTTTCAGATAATGTACCTTGATTTAGACCAAGCCAGTTTTGATAAGCAATGAGTTTGTCATCAGCATCAACCGCGGCGACGGAGTCTTCACAATCCATAATTGTGGTTAGTGCTGATTCAATATTAATATCGCTAATGCCAGCAGGATCGGTTTTAGCGATTGGGCTGTTAGCATTAAACTCAACAGCAAATAGCAAACCGTGATGTTTAAACAATAATTCAGTCGGTGAATCATTTGTACCATTTATGCCAATAAGTAACCCAGGATTCTGTAAATAGCTTAGTTCGCCGTTATTTAATGTGACGGTAAGTGTGCCATTACTAATTTGGTATTTTTCTGCATCGCAATGTGAACCGCTAGTCAATGCTAGTGTTTGGTCTAAAAAGTCACGCGCGAAAGCGACAACTTTTGCACCACGTGCAGGGTTATAGTGCTTCGATTTCTCAGCGCCGTTTTCTTCGGTGATAACATCTGAGCCATATAAAGCGTCATATAAGCTCCCCCAGCGAGCATTCACCGCGTTTAAAGCAAAGCGTGCATTCATTACCGGAACAACTAATTGAGGACCCGCCATTGTTGCTAGCTCGGCATCAACTTGTGTCGTTGATATAGAAAAGTCACCAACATCTGCCGCTAAATAGCCTATTTCTTTTAGGAAGCTTTTGTATGCAGAAAAGTTAAAAGCAGCGCCTTGATGCTTTTGGTGATACTGGCTAATTTGCTGTTGCAGTGTTTCGCGAGTGGCTAACAAGGCTTTATTTTTTGGGCTTAAGTCATTTACTAAATCAGAAAAGCCACACCAAAACTTTTCAGAGGTTATTTCGGTACCCGGTAATACACTTGATTCTATAAAGTTATATAGATTTTGCGCAACTTGCATATTGGCAATGGAAATTCTTGTTGTCATAGGGCACCTGTTTTGAAAGTCTGAAGAAAGTTTTCTCGTATTGAATGCAGATATGATCACGAGTCACTGCAATGTAGAAAGTTTGGCGGTGTGATGCAATAGCACTGAATTGAGCTTTTCACTGTACTATTGACGTTTTTCTCGTTGATACTTCTTTTGATTATTATAACTCATTGTTATTAAGTTGTTTATTTTGCTTTTGTGCTAAGTTGGTTTTATCTTTATTCACATTATTGTTTGTTTTTATCTTTGGTATTCATATTGTGAATTCTACGTGTTTTGCAATAACATCTTAAAACGAACAAATATTGACCACATTACAAAAAAGTAATAAAAATATGGGATGCGTTGCGAAAGGTAACCGCTACAAATAGTAACCGTTATAGTAATGAAGTTAAAAATGTGATGATAAACGGGCTGGTAATAGCAGTAATTACCGCAGAGACGATCAGTGCAAGGGATGCGAATGCCGTATGTTCGTGACTAATTTTACTAACGATAGAGGTACCAATAGCATGGCTTGCCGCGCCAATGGCTAAGCCTTGGGCTTTAGGTGATGTGACGTTAATAAAAGTTAACCAACGCGGGCCTATAATTGCACCAAAGAAACCGGCGAGAATAATGGCAAAAGCTGTGATGGCAACATTACCATCGAGTTGCTCGGCTATGGCGATGGCAATAGGTGTTGTGACTGATTTGAGTGATAGTGCAACGGAAATACTATAATCACCAACTAATACCATAGTAATAAGAAAACTACTGACAATGGCTATTAGTGCACCAGTAAATAGTACAAATACAATACTTTTCCATTGGCGTTTAATCGTTTCTAAATGTTGGTATAACGGAAAACCAAGCGCGACAACCGCAGGTTCAAGTAATGCGTTTAATGCCCAAGAACTTTCAAAATAATCTTTAAAACTAATCTCTTGCCAAGATAAAATACCAATGGTACTCAAAATAGTAATCAACATGGGTTGTAGCCAAATAGTATTAAATTTGTGCTGTAAAAGAGCAATAATCTGATAAAGACCGATAGTTGAAATAATGGTGAGCGCAGCATAAATTAGCGTGTTGAAAGAGTATTCTGTCATGGCTTTAATAACGACTTTTTATGTCTTTCATAGCGTTGATAATGCAGGCCTACAACAGTGAGTAATACAAACGTTGTGACAAATGTGATAGCAACAATTGCAATACCATGCTGCTTGATTAAATTAAGGTGATTAATAATGCCAACACCAGCTGGAACAAAGCATACGCCCATATGCTTTATGCTCCAGATAACCGTTGTTTTAATTCTATCTGCGTCAAACAGTCGAAAGTGAAGGGTGAGGGTGAATACTATTAATCCGTATAAACTGCCTGGTAGCATTGGAATATAATAAGCAAGCAACCTGCCGACAATAACGCAGCTTATTAAAGCAAAAACGCTGTAGGCGGCATTAAATAATTCAGACTTCTTAAAGCTCACGCCCGTATTTTCCTTTGCCAAATTTAACCTTCATTTGCTGCTTCAATCACTAATTGTCTAAACCAAATATGGCTGGCGTCATGATGCAATAACGGGCTCCAGATCATTTTCAATTCAATATCTGGAATATCAAACGGCGGCTTAAGAATTGTATAATTACTATCTGATTTATGAATTAAAGCGGCACGGGTTGGCAAGGTGGCTACTAATTCATCTTCAAGTGCTAATTGCATGGCAACATGGTAATTTCGGGTGAATACTTTGATATCTCGCTTTTTACCTAAACGAGCTAACGCTTCATCAACCCAGCCCAATTTCTGAACATCTTTCGGGTCCATACCAACGCCAACACCAAAACCCGTTTTAGACACCCAAACATGTTTTGCTGATAAGTAGGTATTAAGGTTAAATTTTGAAACAACCGGATTATCGGCACTTAACAAACAGGAGAACGAGTCACGCCAAATGGTTTTCTGATGGAAAGACTGAGGTAATTCATCGAAACGGTTGATCGCCATGTCAATTTTTCCTGCTTCAACGTCGTGAAATGTTACGTCACTTGGCGTCATGATATCGATGGTGACATTGGGCGCAATTTGGTTAATGCGTTTTAGCAAACGCGGCAATAACGTAGACGCCGCATAATCACTGGCCATAATACGAAAAACACGATGGCTATTTAATTCGTTGAACTCTTCTTCACCTTGTAGTGCTTCTTCTAGTTCTAATAGAATTTTTCGAATAGCTGGTGCTAAGGCTCGTGCTCGTTCTGTTGGCACCATACCATCAGACGTGCGCACTAAAATGGGATCATTGAATAATGTACGTAACCTTTTTAAGCCATTACTCATCGCTGGTTGGGTTATGTTTAATTGGCCCGCAGCGCGTGTAACATTTTTTTCTCTTAGTAATACGTCTAAATAGATAAGTAGATTAAGGTCAATTTTCGATATATTCATAGAATCAATTATGTAATAAAAAAATATAACTTAATCTTATGTCATGTGTGACGGACATAATCAAGATAATTTCTCGATAATTGGCTTATTATTAATTTCTATCAAATTAATAATATTCGTAAATGAAATCTTTAGTTGTTGATTAATTTAACTATTACTTAGAGTTATTACACTACTATTTTTCATGTGAATGCTGGTGATAACTATTATATATTTCATAAATGTTTTGTTGGCGGAGTAGTATTTATGTTGTTCGGTGTGACAACTTACATTACTTGTTACATCACCCAAATTATAAATATGGTCAGTTAAGACTTTTTGGAGAAAGTGTTATGTCTAATTATCAAAGTGCAATTGAAGCGGTTAAAGCAATAAAGGAACAAGCTGGTAGCTCTTGGGATGCTATTAATCCAGAATCAGTGGCTCGTATGCGAGCGCAGAATAAATTTAAAACTGGTTTAGAGATCGCTCAATACACGGCTGATATTATGCGTAATGATATGGCGGCCTATGATGCTGACAGTTCTAAGTACACTCAATCTTTAGGTTGTTGGCATGGTTTTGTTGGCCAACAAAAAATGATTTCTATCAAAAAGCACTTTGAAGGTAAAACTGACCGTCGTTACTTATACCTTTCTGGTTGGATGGTTGCAGCACTTCGCAGCGAGTTTGGTCCATTACCAGATCAGTCTATGCATGAAAAAACTAGCGTAGCCTCTTTGGTAGAAGAGCTTTACACATTCCTACGCCAAGCTGATGCGCGTGAATTAGGTGGTCTTTTCCGTGAACTAGATGCGGCAAGCGAAGGCGATAAAGCTGCAATCCAATATAAAATTGATAACCATGTAACCCACGTTGTTCCAATTATTGCTGATATCGATGCTGGTTTTGGTAACGCCGAAGCGACTTACCTAATGGCTAAGCAAATGATTGAAGCGGGTGCTTGTGCTCTGCAAATTGAAAACCAAGTTGCCGATGAAAAACAATGTGGACACCAAGACGGTAAAGTAACGGTTCCTCATGCAGACTTTCATTCTAAAATTCGTGCCTTACGTCATGCATTCCTAGAGCTAGGTATTGATAATGGTATTATCGTTTCACGTACTGACTCTGAAGGTGCTGGCCTTACGAAAGAAATCGCGGTAGTTAAAGAGCCTGGTGATCAAGGCGATATTTACAACTCTTTCTTAGATGTTGAAGAAATCGACGTAGCAGATATGGCTGAAGGCGATGTATGCTTTAACCGAGACGGTAAGCTTGTTCGACCTAAGCGTTTACCTTCTGGTTTATACCAATTCCGAGCTGGTACGGGTGAAGAGCGTTGTGTATTTGATAGTATTGAAGCGATTAAAGCAGGTGCTGATTTACTGTGGATTGAAACTGCAACTCCAAATGTTGCCGATATTACGGCAATGATGAACGAAGTGCGTAAAGAAATTCCAAACGCTAAGCTTGTTTACAATAATAGCCCATCATTCAACTGGACGCTAAACTTCCGTCAACAAGCATATGATGCCATGGTTGAAGCGGGTGAAGATGTTTCTGCATATATTCGCAGTGACTTGATGAATGCTGAATATGACGAATCAGAACTATCTGCTAGAGCTGACGATAAAATTCGCAGCTTCCAATCAGATACGGCACGAGAAGCGGGTATTTTCCATCATTTAATTACACTGCCTACATACCATACAACGGCATTGTCTGTTGATAACCTAGCAAAAGAGTACTTTGGTGATGCGGCAATGCTTGGTTATGTTGAAGGTGTGCAGCGTAAAGAAATTCGTCAGGGTATCGCCTGTGTTAAACATCAAAACATGTCAGGCTCTGATATGGGTGATGATCACAAAGAATACTTTGCTGGTGAAAATGCTCTTAAAGCAGGCGGGGCTAAAAACACCTCTAACCAATTTAGTTAATTGTTAATACACAAAAGTGACCTTAGGGTCACTTTTGTGTTTGAAGTTGTGTACTAAGGTTTACAATAAGATAGTACCAATAACGATATTTAGAATAACTTTTTGTGCGGTAGCATGATTAGTAATTTAAAACAAACCCAACCGAAGCAAAAAGCACTGTAATAACAGTGCTTTTTTATGTTCAGGATGAACGGTATGTCATGACGCCAAGGATGGCAAGGAATGACGATGTTCAGGATGAACGGTCAGTTTTTTTGTTCCAGACAAAAACTAAGTACCTGCA
>OLHF01000057.1_pt1 | contig 35352 bp, 33 predicted proteins | sample 1609471 | NCBI WGS metagenome assembly OLHF01 (sample SAMN05416858, study PRJEB24817) | seawater metagenome | isolation source: Sea water | place: Canada:Atlantic | collected 2013-11 | reverse complement strand
AGTAGATCGTCGGCAGCGTCAGATGTGTATAAGAGACAGATAAAGCAGCTTTCACATTCTTAGTTGAAAAAGCGCAAGCTTCTTTAGCATAAGTTTGAGATATTAGCTCTTTGAAAAGGACGCCATAGGCGTCCTTTTCTTTTTTCAAAATTTAAAAAGTTGACTAACAGGTCAATGAAATGAAACATTAAAATGAACGGTTAACTAAATTGGTTTATAACAGTAACAAGCCTGTTTAGTTAAAAGTTTAATTTAATCTGTAACGTAATTATAGGAATCTAAGGTCTTATTATGAGTTTAGCTGATCAAGTTTTAGCGGTGAATGATGATTTACCTATTCGTACTGACGCGCCTGTACATAGTGGAAAAGTGCGCTCTGTATACTGGTTAACAGCAGCTGACAGTCGTCGATTAATTGAAGAAAAAGGCTATGACGTTGCCGCAGATACGCCGTTGGCCATTATGCTGATCAGCGACAGAATTTCTGCTTTCGATTGTATTTGGCGTGGCGAAGGTGGCATGAAAGGCGTTCCAGGTAAAGGGGCGGCATTAAATGCTATTTCAAATCATTGGTTTAAGTTATTTAAAGAACAAGGCTTAGCAGACAGCCATATTTTAGATATTCCACACCCTTTTGTTTGGATCGTGCAAAAAGCTAAACCAGTAATGATTGAAGCGATTTGTCGTCAGTATATTACTGGTTCGATGTGGCGTTCATACACTAAAGGTGAACGTGAATTTTGTGGAATTAAATTAACTGAAGGTCTTGAAAAAGACAGTAAGTTACCTGAATTACTACAAACCCCATCAACTAAAGGTATTTTGGAAGGTATTTCAGGTGTGCCAGCGGTTGATGATGTCAACATTACCCGCAAAAACATTGAAGATAACTTTGCTGCCTTTAATTTTAAATCGTTAGATGATATTGCGCTTTATGAAAAGTTTCTAACCGAAGGCTTTGATGTTATTTCTGATGCTCTTGCCAAGCTCGACCAAATTTTTGTTGATACAAAATTTGAATTTGGCTACGTAAAAGATCGCAGTGGTAATGACAAACTCATCTATATGGACGAAGTAGGGACACCCGACTCATCACGTATTTGGGATGGTGAGCAGTATCGTGCAGGTAAAGTTGTTGAAAACTCAAAAGAAGGTTTTCGTCAGTTATTATTAAATCATTTCCCAGATGCTGATATTCTTTTAAATAAGGATCGTATGGCAGAACGAGAAGCACTAGCTCGTGATAACGAATTGCCTGAGTCAGTATTAATGGCTGTTTCAGAAACCTACATTGCGATTGCAGAAAAAATAACCGGTGAAAAAATTGTTTTATCTGAAAATCCTAAGCAAGAAGTGATTAATATTTTACGTGATGAATATCAGTTGATTGACTAACTTAATATTCTTTTTTTAATATTTAGAGCCTTGCATTAGCGGGGCTTTTTTATATTTAAAATAGGGGAATAGGAAAAATGCTTGTTAATTTTTATTTATAATTTTGTAAAGAAACTTGACAGGTATTACAGAGAGTAGTTAAATGATGCGTTAAAATAATAAGGTAGTAGGTTGGTGTTTATACAATTTAAACTACTAAAAGTAGGGACTTATATAAACAATGGAAAGTATTTTATTAGAATATTATGACAACGCAGATCTTTATGATTCATACATGCCTTTTTTTAAGCATGGTGGATTATTCTTTCGTACTGATGATAGTTACGATTTAGGAACAGAAATTAATCTTCATGTTAGCCTTCCAGATTCTTTGGAATCTACTAGTGTTAAGGCACAGGTAAGCTGGGTTACTCCTCATAATGCTCAAAATGGCAATGATGCGGGTATTGGCGTCATGTTCATTGAAGATTTAGATAATTTAAGTCAACAAATCGAAAATGCAATTACGCTTATGATGAACTCAGATAAACCTACTTTGTCTATGTAATTAAGTTTGGTAATGTTAGTCATTAATTGTTAATGTAATTAAAAATGTAGTAAAAGGTATCGTAATGGATAAATGGTTTCTTCTTGATAATGGTAAAATAGTTGGTCCCTTCGATTTAACCGAAGCACAAAAGTTAGTGGCAAGTAATCCATATTTATATGCGTGGCAGCCATCATATACTCATTGGACTCCGGTGAATCAAATTAGCCAATTTACTATCGCTGATAATATTCCAACTCCTCCTGTCGATATTCCTGAAGAACTAATGGATGCTTTTGTTGAAGGAGAGCGTCAGCTTATTTCTAAACTTGATAATTTAGATGAGCAAATGTCACCGATTACAGGTGATATTTCTAAAGTAACGGAAGAACTTAATCGTTACCAAAAACTAACGCACAGCTTAAACAATGAAATAAAGACTGCTATTGCCGCCATTGAGCAACAGTATGCTGCCCTACAGCAAAACCTTGTGACAAAAAGTAAATTAACTTAGTACTTAATTTTATAATGTCATCCGTTAATGTAATTCCAGCAGAAGAAGATAAATAATGAATACATGGATTTTTTCGAAAAACGGTCAAGTCACCGAACCATTAGACTTAGCGTCAGCAAAAAAATATGTTGTAGAAAATAATGATGCTTATGGCTGGCAGGCAAGCTACACACAGTGGCTACCAGTTAATAGCATTAACGAATTTTCAGCACTATTGCCTGAACGTAAAGTAGGTGCTCAACTTCCACAAAAAATTGTTGATGAGTTTTTATCGAAAGAACAAGCATTAAGCAAGCGATTAGAGCAGTTTAATAAAGAGCTTGCTAGTGGCGAAGCCATCGCGCAGGAATTTGAGCAAGAAATTGCAAATTATAAGCAATTAACGGTTAATCTTAGTGATGAAGTGAAAGGCAATATCAATGAAATTGAATTGCAGTATCATGAATTGCAAAATCAGCTAAATGTTATTAGACAAAGTGTTCAGACATCACAGCAAGAATTATCTGGTATTGTAAAAGACTTTAATCAGAAAGTTTCAGAGAAGTCAGTAGTAAAAACACCAGTTTCTGTAAAAGCAGCCGTGACTCCTCCTCCTACAGTAAAAAGTCAGCCTTCAAGTGAACTACCTAAGCCGGACGTAGAGAAAGATCCTACGAATGCTTCTGTTATCAAATTAGTACCAGAAACTGAACCTTCAGCAAATGTAGTAGTAGAGAAAAAAGTAGAAACTGCAGTGAGTACTGAAAAAAAATCAGATACTTTAAATAGTGCAGATGAAGAACAAAAAGCTGAAAAGCAAATTGATGGGAAAGCTATTAACACACGCGCACCGAGACCAACAGGTGCGAAAGTTATCAGTACCCGTTCTAATATTCCTACACCTAAGCATATGGGAAGTATTAAAAACGACAGTGCAAGCACTAGCGTGAATGAAAAGCCTAAAGAAACAACAATAGCGAAAGAAACTTTAGCAAATGAAAAAGCTAGTCAAGTTACTACAGCGAAAGAAAAAGAGCTTCAAAAAGAAGTTGAGTCAGTTGATGATGATCAAAAACTACAGACAAAACTTGAGTCGGGTGTAAAAAATATATTTAAATCAGTTTTTACCAAAGAAGAGCCGAAGTCTACGAAGAATAAGTTTTCCGATTTAGTTGGCAATGATGGTAAGAGTTCGAATGTGGAGTCCATTGAGGCTAAAGTTGAAGTAGAAATTGATGATGAAGCTTCAAAAGCACCTCGTCGAAGAAGGCGCCGATAAAGAGTAAATGCTTAAAACGTAGCTAATTTTCAATTGATATAGAGCCTCGCAATCGCGGGGCTTTTTGATACTAGAAATTAAGTATAAGGAAGAAATTAGATATATAGCGTGTAGAATGAGGTATCTGCTTGTTATATATACACTCAATGCTATTATAATTAATAATTAATCTACAAATGGATATTGTACTGATGAGAAAATTCCTACTATTACTTAGTTTCTTGGTTATTTTAATACTTCCTCAAGTCAAAGCTAGCCAAGCGATAAATACCTCTGTAGACAATGAAGTAAAAAGTCATACTTGTGCGGATATACGATGCTTAAAACAATATCGAAAGTTAAAATCCTACGCAAAAAATGGTAGTCATTTTGCACAAGTTATTATAGCCGTTGGCTATTTAACTGGCGATGGTCTGCCATTGAATCCCAATAAGGGAGTTCAGAATTTACTAAAAGCAAGTTCAGGAGGTTCAGGGAGGGCAGCATGGATGTTATCTTCTCTGTATAGAGAGGGCACGTATGTCGAGCAAAATTTTGAACTTGCTGAACAGTATTTAGATTTAGCGGTTGAACGAAAGTTTAAAGATGCCTTATTTGAGGTGGCTGCAAGTCAGATAGATTTAACCAATACTACAGATAACACTTCAGCTATTAAAATGTTATTTTTTGCAGAGGAAAAGCACAGCCTCTCTGCCAAATACTTAATTGCAAAGTTTTATGAATTCGGCACAGTATTAGATGCTAATTTATTAGCTGCAGCCACGCGCTACTCTTTTTTAGCACAAAAAAACTATCGAGATAGTGATCTGAGGCTACAGGAAACATTACAGGTTGCAAAAAGTAGTCATGAACAAAGTGTTTATCAAAGAATAAAGCAATTAGATGATGACATAGAGGTTATAAGCGTTACAGGGAATAAATTTACACTTGCTAATAAATTGGCGTATATCGTTAATTCTCTTGAAAACTCTAATTTGTATTATAAAAGTGCAGCGAGTCGAATACCCGGGAAAAGTTGTGCTAACTCGTCTTCAAACTGTAGAGTAATGGACGACGCCCAAAAATGGTTGAGAGGCTTTTAGCTGGTTATGTATCCTTAAAGCCGGGCCTGTTTAAAATGCTAAATTCGTAAAGCAATAGGCCCGATTTATAAATAACTATATTTATTACATTCACTATATATTGAGTTGTCGGTATATAAACATGACCTAAGTAGCTAATAAACTTTGCCGTCATACTTCCTATTTCGTATTAACAATACTTCCATGAACATCCTAGTTGCAATACTTTTACATTGCACCAATATTGAATTAAAACACACTTCTAGTGCACCGCTTTAGTGCTTGAATAATTGTAATATTTCTAGTTTTTAGCTTAATGTATTGTTTTTATAGTGTTTTTAACTGTGGGTATAAATGGTGCTTAATACTATCTAAATAATAAATTTAAAAATCTAAATAGATTGTAAATGCACTAAAGGTGAGCGAATGAAATTAGTAACCGCGATTATTAAACCATTCAAAATGGATGATGTACGTGAAGCATTAAGTGAAATTGGTATTGATGGTATGACTGTTACTGAGGTTAAAGGCTTTGGTAGACAAAAAGGACATACTGAACTTTATCGAGGTGCTGAATACTCAGTAGACTTTTTACCCAAAATCAAATTTGAAATCGCTGTTAAAGACGACTTTGCTGAACGTGTTGTTGAAACCATTGTTAGCTCTGCTCAAACAGGAAAGATAGGTGATGGAAAAATTTTTGTCACTAATATCGAGAGTATTATACGTATTCGAACCGGTGAAACTGATGATGAGGCTATTTAAGTCTTGTTAGCTTGATGAATTTATATATCAGAACTTTGTTAGCTGTAATTGAAAATTAGAATGTGGATGTAAAAATGAAAAAAATAATGATCACACTTTTCGCTTTAACTTTTTCTTTACCCAGTCTTGCGGTAGAGCCTGCGCTTAATGGCGCTAATACTGCTTGGGTATTAACGTCTACGGCGTTAGTTTTATTGATGACCTTACCAGGGCTTGCCTTGTTTTATGGTGGATTAGTACGTAGAAAGAATATTTTATCCATTTTGATGCAGTGTTTTGCTATTGCAGGTGTCTCATCTATTTTATGGTTTGTTTTGGGGTACAGCTTGGCCTTTGGTGAAGGTAATGCTTGGATAGGTGATTTTAGTAAAGTATTAATGGCTGGAGTCACTAAAGATGCACTTTCTGGTGACATACCGGAAAGTCTCTTTATGTTATTTCAAATGACCTTTGCGGTAATAACCCCTGCGCTTATTATTGGTGCATATGCGGAAAGAATGAAGTTCTCTGCGGTATTAATTTTTTCAGGGCTATGGTTGTTAGTGGTTTATGCGCCTGTAACGCATTGGGTTTGGGGTGGTGGTTGGTTGGCACAGCTCGGGGTTTATGATTTTGCTGGTGGTATTGTTGTTCACATTACCGCAGGTGTAGCGGCATTAGTTGCAGCAGTTGTATTAGGACCACGTCACGGTTTTCCTAGAACGCCTATGTTACCTCATAACCTTACTATGACAGTGACTGGTGCTGGTATGTTATGGGTTGGTTGGTTTGGCTTTAATGGTGGTAGTGCTTTGGCCGCTAATGGCGATGCTTCTATGGCAATGTTAGTGACACACTTGTCTGCATCTGCCGGGGCGCTAACTTGGGCAGCTATTGAGTGGAAAAAATTTGGTAAAGCCAGTGTTTTAGGTGCGGTTACCGGAATGGTTGCTGGTTTAGGCACTATCACGCCCGCTTCTGGTTTTGTCGGACCAGGTGGCGCTTTAATTATTGGAGTTGCTGCCGGTCTCGTTTGTTTCTATTCAACGGTCTATATTAAACAAAAACTTAAAATAGATGATTCCTTAGATGTTTTTCCTGTGCATGGTGTTGGCGGTATATTGGGAACATTGCTCGCTGGTGTATTTGCGTCGACCGAGCTTGGAGCTTTTAGTGGTTATGGATATGCTGAAGGCATTAGTACGATGTTAGGACAGGTTAGCGTGCAATTAGTCGGTATTGGCTCAACCATTGTTTATACTGCAATAGTATCTTACCTACTATTTAAATTAGTTGCGTTTATGACCAAAGGTTTACGAGTGTCAAAAGAGCAAGAAATAACCGGCCTTGATTTGATTGAGCATGATGAGTCTGGTTACAACCTTTAAATCATAACTTGCATGTTTAAGTACTGAGAACAAAAGGCTTCTATAAAGAAGCCTTTTTATATTTTAAAGACGAAAAGTATGACACATTGCATGGGACGAAAGTTCGGAGCAACCCAAAACAATGAATTTACCTTTAAATTTATTGCTTATTTTTATGTTTAAGTCGTAATAATTGCCAATTCTTTTCTTTTTGCAAATATAAAAGTTAACTAGCACTAACTTTTTGTTGAAAAACGTAGATTTACTCTACTTTCTCGACTGATTTTTGTGTAAAATCATTCACCATTTTATTAATCGAAAAAGTCTAGCTAAAGGCCACAATATTGGCCGATGTTAATGCGTTATATGACTAATACTATTATGAATATAGCCGCTTTAAACACGCTTTAGAGGAACTCATGAATTTAGACGATATTATATTGCAGGCAGAACAAGCAATTGCTGCGGCAACTGATCCTGCAGAACTTGACCAAGTTCGCGTTAACTTTTTAGGGAAAAAAGGTTTGTTCACGGAACAGATGAAAGGCCTAAGTAAGTTACCAAAAGAAGAAAAACCCAAAGCGGGTCAAGTGATTAACATCGCTAAACAAAAAGTACAAAAATTGTTGACTGAACGTGGCGAATTATTACGTGCCGAAGTTATCAAGCAACAACTTGCTGCTGAATCTATCGACGTAACGCTACCTGGCCGCGGTGATGAACTAGGTGGTTTACACCCTGTTACTCGCACCATTGAACGAATTGAAAGCTTCTTCGGTGATTTAGGCTTTTCAGTTAAACAAGGTCCTGAAGTTGAAGATGATTTTCACAACTTTGATGCCTTGAATATTCCTGAGCATCATCCTGCACGCCAAGATCACGATACTTTTTACTTTAATCCTAAATTAGTGTTGCGTACGCAAACTTCTGGTGTACAAATTCGCACCATGGAAAAAGAACAGCCACCTTTACGTATTATCTCTCCAGGTAAAGTATATCGTAATGATTATGACCAAACGCATACACCGATGTTTCATCAAGTAGAAGGTTTAATGGTTGATAAAGATGTTAGCTTTACGCATTTAAAAGGCGTACTGCATGATTTTCTGCATCATTTTTTCGAAGAAGAAGTTGAAATACGCTTTCGCCCGTCTTACTTCCCGTTTACAGAACCATCAGCAGAAGTTGATATTATGGGTAAAAATGGTAAATGGTTAGAAGTACTAGGTTGTGGCATGGTACATCCTAATGTTTTACGCAGTGTCGGCATTGACCCTGAAGTATATACTGGTTTTGCCTTTGGTATGGGGGTTGAGCGTTTAACCATGTTACGTTACGGCGTAAATGACTTACGTTCATTCTTTGAAAATGATCTTCGCTTCTTAAAACAGTTCAAGTAGGAAAGCCATATAATGAAATTTAGTGAATCTTGGTTACGTGAGTGGGTAAACCCTGCTATATCTTCAGATGAATTAGCTCATCAAATTACCATGGCTGGCCTTGAAGTTGATGCCGTAGAACCTGTAGCTGGAGAATTTTCTGGTGTACTGATTGGTGAGGTTGTTGAGTGTGGTCCTCATCCCGATGCCGATAAATTGCAAGTAACAAAAATTAATTTAGGCCCAGATTTTAATGATGGCGAGTTAGTCGACATTGTTTGTGGTGCTAAAAATTGTCGTTTAGGTTTAAAAGTTGCCGTTGCAACTGTTGGTGCAGTATTGCCAGGTAACTTTAAAATTAAAAAAGCTAAACTTCGCGGCGTACCATCACACGGCATGCTGTGTAGTGAATCAGAAATTGGCTTAGCTGAAAGCGCTGATGGCATTATGGAATTAGCTAATGATGCACCACTAGGGTTATGTGTTCGTGAATACCTTGACCTTAATGACGTAACTATTGATGTTGATTTAACGGCTAACCGTGGTGACTGTTTAGGCCTTAAAGGTTTAGCACGCGAAGTAGGGGTATTAAATAGCTTAAGTGTTATTGAGCCTGAAATTACTGCGGTAACACCAACGATTGAAGATACGGTTGCTATTACACTATCGGCGGAGCAAGCATGTCCTCGCTATTTAGGTCGTGTGATTAAAAATATTAATGTTAACGCGCAAACACCATTATGGATGGTAGAGAAGCTACGTCGTTGTGGTACGCGTTCAATTGATCCTGTGGTTGATGTAACTAACTATGTGTTGTTAGAGCAAGGTCACCCAATGCATGCATTTGACCTAGCTGCTATTGATGGTGCTATTAACGTACGTTATGCGAACGAAGGTGAAAAGTTAGTTTTACTTGATGAAAACGAAGTAACACTATCAACACAAACATTAGTGATTGCTGATAACAACAAATCTTTGGCTATGGCCGGTATTTTTGGTGGACTAGCATCTGGTGTAACTACCGAATCAAAAGATATCTTTTTAGAAAGTGCCTTTTTTGCGCCTTTGGCTATTTTGGGTAAAGCACGTCAGTACGGCTTACACACTGATGCGTCACATCGCTATGAGCGTGGTATTGACCCACAATTACAACGTGATGCAATGGAACGTGCTACAACACTTTTATTAGAAATTGTTGGCGGTGAAGCGGGCCCAATTACTGAAGCTGTTTCTGAAGAGAATATTCCTGCAGAAAAAACGGTAACTTTACGTCGTGCAAAATTAGATGGTCGTATTGGTCATCACATTAAAGATGCAACGGTAACTGAAATATTAAGCCGCTTAGGCTTTAATGTTGTTGAAAATGGCGAAAACGAAGATAAAGTATGGACAGTTGTAGTACCAGCTTATCGTTTTGATATCAGCATCGAAGTTGATTTAATTGAAGAAGTGGCGCGTATTTTTGGTTACAACAACATTCCAAATGTTTCTCCAAAAGCTACATTGGCAATGCGTGAGCAAAAAGAAGCCGTGTTACCGGTAAGTAAATTACGCAACACCTTAGTGAATCGTGGTTACCAAGAAGCGATTACTTACAGTTTTGTTGACCCTAAAATACAAGTGCAAATTCATCCAGATCAAGCAACGATGACTTTGCCACACCCAATTTCGAGCGAAATGTCAGAAATGCGTGTGAGTTTATGGACGGGATTATTGCAATCAGTTATTTATAATCAAAATCGTCAGCAAGGCCGCGTACGTTTATTTGAAACAGGTTTACGTTTTATTCCTGATGAAAGTGCTGAAAATGGTGTTCGTCAAGAAAACATGATCGCTGGTGTGCTTAGTGGTCAACGTAGTGAAGAGCATTGGGATATTGAAAAAGCCGCAACTGACTTTTATGACATAAAAGCTGATGTTGAAGCGTTATTAAGCTTAACTAGCAACGTTAATGCTTATCAATTTTCAAAAGCAGAAATTGATGCTCTGCACCCAGGACAAACGGCAGCTATTCATAAAAATGGCGTGCTTGTTGGTCATATTGGCGCGTTACATCCTGAATTAGAACGAAAATTAGGACTAAACGGTCGCACCTTAGTTTTTGAGCTTTTATTAAGTGAAGTTTGTGTGCGAAATATCCCGCTAGCGCTTGATATATCTCGCTTTCCTGCGAATCGACGTGATATAGCAGTTGTTGTTGAAGATCAAGTTAGTGCAAATAATGTTCTACAACTTATTGAAAAGGTTGGCGGAAATTATTTAGTTGATCTAAACTTGTTCGATGTATACCGAGGTAATGGTATTGAATCTGGTTTTAAGAGCTTAGCAATTGCGTTGACATTGCAAGATATCGACAAAACTCTAGAAGAAAAGGATATCACTGACGTAGTTGACCGAGTGGTTGACACATTGAAAACTGAACTAAATGCATCTCTGAGGGATTAAAAAATGGCGCTAACTAAAGCAGAAGTAGCAGAACATTTATTTGAAAAAGTTGGGCTGAGCAAGCGTGACGCAAAAGACATGGTTGAAATATTTTTTGAAGAAATTCGCGAAACCTTAGAAAGCGGCGATCAAGTAAAGCTTTCAGGTTTTGGTAATTTCGACCTGCGTCTAAAAAGCGAACGTCCTGGCCGTAATCCTAAAACCGGTGAAGATATTCCAATTTCTGCACGTAAAGTGGTAACGTTCCGCCCAGGTCAAAAGCTTAAAAGTCGCGTCGAAGACGGCAACGGCAAATAAGTCAGCAAATCAGTTTTGCATTTTGTACAGTATAAAAGGTTGCTTCGGCAGCCTTTTTTTGTGCTTAGTTTTTAAGTATGTAGCTTATACCAATTTCATTAAGTTATTGCTCACTTGTGCTGGTTAAAATAACCCAAGGCAGCGTTGCTCACAAGGATGTGGGTACTTAGGGTTTGTTTGGAACTAAAAACCTGTGTGTTCAATCCCAATAGCCTGCTATTAGTCAATCAAGAGCCTTATCTTGATTTTTTTCTACGCACAACAAGATCACAAACTTAATGAAACCAGTATTATTTATAAGTGCTAGGTTTGTTATCAGCTATTTCACTTCATCGACAAGTTTGGTTTTAAAAGGAGCTCTAACGGCAACAATTAAAAGCTCTTTTAATATTAAGGTTGTTATCGCTAAAGTAACTCCGGTGGCTATAGCGTGTAGTTCAAGTGGAATGGCCATTGAAAAATCTTCTGAGGTAGCTGCGGCGATTTGCTTATCTAAATGCCAAATAAATTGGTAAACGCTAGCTAAATAATCTGTTGCTTTGATCTGTTCTAAGTGAGTGTTTAAGTATTCTACACGTATTGATAATCGCTCAATTAATTCACCGGTATTGATAATAGACGCTTCACTATTTCCTTTGTAGCGTGTAATCATAGTCGTCAAGCTGCCTTCAAAGTGCTGTTGAGCTATATCTTGAAATTGAGCTAATTGCAGTTGAGCTTCATTCAAATGACCAGAAAGGCGCTGTTGATACTGCTGCATAAACTCAGGAAGTTGCACACCTAAAATAAAGGTGATGGTGAAAAAGCAGCGATCAAGTATGTTGTTCATTAATGCGAGCATATGACCTTATCGAAAAGTGTTGTAAAAATTGAAATAACCCTCTATTGACGTTAGCACAGAGCAAAAAAAAGATCATAAATAGCGCTATGAAATTGTATAAGCACCTTTTTGTAAACGCTATTTAAGCATAGAAGTTTTAAGCATTATTTCCTTAAATAGTGCTAATATAGCGATCTTTACTTGAGCAATACATCGTTGACGTGTTGCTAATAAAACAGTCAGGATTTTTTATCAACTATGCGCAGACCTATTCAATCCGAACAGGAAGTAACGACCTTTAATTGGCGTGTAGTTAAACTGCTACTACCTTACTTATTTGAATTTAAAGCCCGTATTTTCCTCGCGCTTGCCTGTTTGGTTTTAACCAAGGTTGCTAGTGTCTATTTACCGTTTATTCTAAAAGATATTGTTGATATTTTAGATAAACAGGAAGAAAACCGTGTTTTTCTTGTGCCATTCGCATTGGTGGGGGCATATGGTTTAGTACGTCTTACTATTGTTTTATTTGCAGAAATTCGCGATACCTTATTTGGCCGGGTCACAGAACGTGCAATTCGACGTATTGGTTTAAAAGTATTTCAGCATTTACATAAATTAGATCTCGATTTTCATTTGAATCGCCAAACAGGTGGTTTATCACGAGATATTGATCGCGGGACCTCGGGCATTAGTTTCTTAATGCGCTTTATGATTTTCAATATCATTCCAACCTTAATTGAAATTATTATGGTGGTGAGTATTTTATTGATAAATTACGGCATTTGGTTCGCGCTAATCACTACCATGTCAATTGTGCTTTATGTTGGCTATTCCGTATTTGCTACCGATTGGCGTATACGTTTTATTCGCGCAGCAAACAAAGCCGATTCTTCTAGTAATACTCGAGCCATTGATAGTTTACTGAACTATGAAACCGTTAAATATTTTACTAATGAAGAGTATGAGGCTAAGGCTTATGATAAGCAGTTAGCGAGTTGGGAAACGGCTAAGATGCAAAACCGTTTATCGTTATTTGCGCTAAATGGTGGCCAAGCGGTTATTATTTCCTGCGCTATGACCGCGATGCTTGCATTGGCAGCCTATCAAGTTACCCATCAGCAAATGACTTTAGGTGACTTTGTCTTAATTAATGCCTTTATGATGCAGCTATTTATTCCTTTAAACTTTCTTGGTTTTGTTTATCGAGAAATAAAGGGTTCTCTAGCGAATATTGAGCATATGTTCGAGCTCATGTTACGAAAGCCCAAGGTTGAAGATACTGACAATGCAGGTGTGTTGGCATTGTCACAGGCGGAAATTAAATTTGAAGATGTGAGTTTTGCTTATGATGCAAAGCGTCCAATCATTAAGAACTTATCATTTACGATAAAGTCAGGGCAAAAAGTCGCTGTAGTCGGTGAAAGTGGCTCTGGTAAATCAACGTTAGTAAAGTTGCTGTTTAGATTTTATGATTGTGATTCAGGAGCTATTTCAATTGATGGTCAAAACATACATGAAGTTAGTCAGCATTCCTTAAGAAAAAATATAGGGATAGTACCGCAAGATACTGTGCTGTTTAACGATACCTTGTTTGCTAATGTTCACTATGGTGAACCGAGCGCAGACACAGCGGCAGTAAATAATGCATTTGAATTGGCACATTTGGCAGACTTTGTTTCACGACTACCTGAAGGTGTTGAAACGATTGTTGGTGAGCGTGGTTTAAAACTATCGGGTGGTGAAAAACAGCGGGTAGCCATCGCGAGAACCATTTTGAAGAATCCTCGTATATTAGTGTTTGATGAAGCGACGTCGTCACTCGATAGCCAATCAGAACAAGCGATTTTAACCGCAATTAAAGAAGTTGCAGAGCACCGTACTAGCTTGGTAATCGCTCATCGTTTATCGACTATCGTTGATGCCGATAATATTATTGTTATGCAACAAGGTGAAATTATTGAGCAAGGCACTCATCAAGAACTGCTAACGAAACAAGGACACTATTTTGCCATGTGGCAGTTACAGCAAAGTAATGATGGCTAAGCATTAACAGTTAACTAGCACCAGTTAAGTAGCTAGTCGATAAATAGTTCGATTATTAGTAAAAAATTGCAAGGTTTATAACAATTAACATGACGACGAAAATTGAAATAGAACAAACAAAACAGTGGCTTGAACAAGTGATTATTGGACTGAACTTTTGTCCATTTGCAAAAAAGGAATTTGTTAATCAAACCATTCATTACCATATTAGTGAAAAAGAACAAATTAAAGCTGCGATCAAAGAACTACTACTGCAGTGTAACTATCTACAGGACAACTCTGAAGTTGAAACAAGTTTGGTAATTTATCAGCAGGGCTTTAGGGACTTTAATCGTTTTTTAGATTTAGTCGACTATGGTAATGACTTGCTGGTTGAAGAGGGTTTTGAAGGCATATTTCAAATTGCTAATTTTCACCCTGAGTACTGTTTTTCTGACGTTGACTACGATGATGCCGGTAACTATACCAACCGCTCTCCATACCCAACTTTACATTTAATTCGTGAAGAAAGCATGGCGCGAGTGTTAAAGGTTTATAAAGATCCCGAAGCTATTCCGGAGAATAATATTGCGTTGGCGCATGAGAAGGGCGCAGGGTACTTTCAATCTTTATTGAAAAACATTAAGCATGAGCGTCAATAGCAAATTTAACGGATAATAAATTACTCAAGTTCAATCATGAATTGTAATAACGGTTTATATAATAGACGTATTGCAACGCACTATTACATATGGTTTACAGTTCGCTTTGGTTGATAATTGTACAATAGTGCCTCTAGTATTAGGAGGCATCATGAAAACAAGCTACCAAGGTCGAGTTTACCATTTCAAATCATTTGAAGACTTATGGCACTTTTATAGTGAAAAACTACTAGCAATTAAAAGCTAATTTTTTGCTTTTGAGAAGCGATGTAAAGCAATATAATCTAACTAGACAACAAACTTACTGACTCTAAGCGTTTATTTTGTTCTAAACATTTTCCCCTTACTAATTTTTATCATTGATTCTCCCTTCTATTTTTATAATTTATATTTAGCTCACACAACTTCAATATAATGTGAATCCGTTTGAAGCTTATTCACAGATGCAGGCTATTTGCGATATACTGCTGGTCATTATGTAGTAATGAAGCATTTGACTGCTTCTCATTTAGGTAAATATTTTTGTGGAAAAACTTCCTATTGTAAAAATTGGTGGCAGCATTGATGCAGCTATTAAAGGTGAATACACCCTTGATGTTGCAGCTATTCTAAAAGAAGCTTGGCAAATAACACTCAAATCTCGCATGGCAATTAATTTGGGTTTATTTATTTGTTTACTCATTGGCATGTTTGTTTCAATGATTGCTAGCGCACCATTAGGTGGAATTGAAGTGGTCATTAAAGATCCACAATCGGTTACTTTGCTTAATATTATTGTCACGTTAGTTGTTTACCCATTTTTAGCGGGTGTCGAGATGATGGGAGTATTTCATTCTGTTGGATTGAAAACGCGCTCTCAATTAGTTTTTGCCTTTTTAAAACGTGGTAGTTGGGTTGCTGTTTGTGCCTTGTTGACCTCTACGCTTGTTACTATTGGTTTAACCTTATTTTATTTACCAGGTATATTTTTAGCGGTTGCACTGTCACTAGCGCTGCCTTTAGTTGTTGAAAAACGATTATCACCGATGAAGGCAATTACTGTTTGTATTCAAGCAACACGTTTTCAGTGGTTTAAGTTATTTTCAATATATGTACTGTTGGCATTAGCGATGATTGTCTCCGCACTACCTATTGCTGCAGCAGGTAATTCAGAGCTTGGCTTTATCGCTATTGCATTTTTTCTTTTTTGTTTAACCTTTATAGCGCCAATGTTTTACAACGTAAAAGGTATTTTGTATCGGGAAATTTTTGGTTTGCAAATGCAAACTTCAACAGATAAGCCTGATTCGATCACTGATACGTTTTCAGCATAATAAATAATAGCTTATGAGTACTCATGATGAGTAATATATATCCGCGACAGAAGGAACTTAAGGCTTGATGATAGTTAGTAAACAACGTTTGTTAGGTTTTCTTTTTATAGTATTGCTTGGTATTGGCTTAATTGCCCCTTTTACATTTTTACCTGTGCAAGTTAAAGAGCAAGCACCAGTGGTTACTGTAGAAGAACCGAAAATAATACCTAAAGTGGTTAAAGTTATTGAGCAGCCATTACATGACGTAATTCTGCCTGACTTTGCCAGTATTCGTGATGTTAAAGAAAAGAAAAAACAATTTTTTGCTTTTATTAAACCGGCGATATTGGCTGAGAATGAAAGCATATTAACCTTGCGCAGTGAAGTTGAGCGTTTGATTGCGCAATTGACACTAGAACAACCTTTTACTGAACAAGAACATACCTTTGTTGCTGATTTAAGTAAGCAGTATCGAGTCAGTAAGAAGTTTTCACTTTTAAGGCAACTTTATGAGTTGCAATTGAAGGTAGATGTCATTCCACCAGCGTTGATATTGGTACAAGCGGCGAATGAATCTGCTTGGGGTGCATCTCGCTTTGCTCGGATTGGCTTAAACTTTTTTGGCGTTTGGTGTTATAAAAAAGGCTGTGGCATGGTGCCTAGCGGCAGAAATGTAGGAGCTAAGCATGAAGTTGCTGCTTATAGCTCTGTAAAGCAAGGCGTATCACGCTATTTAAAGAATATTAATACTAACAGTGCTTATATGGTGTTTAGAACCATTAGAGGGCAATTAAGAGAGCAAGACCAACCTTTGTCTCCTGAAATACTCGCGACTGGGCTAATACCATATTCAGAACGAGGTACTGACTATGTTTTAGAGTTAACGGAAATGATCCGTCATAACCGACGTTATTTAGCGCTTAACGCTGATTAGTTGTGGTTAACTCATGTTAACTAAGCTTAGTTTTATTAAGTCCCAAAACAAAAAACTCGTTAATAATTAACGAGTTTTTTTATATTTGAATTACACTGTTTTGCTTCTAGAGCTATAGGTGAACCTTTACCATCGCACTAACTGTGTTTTCATTGTCGATACCACTAATGCCAAACTTGTTATGCCAGTATGAATACTCAATGCCTACTTCAACAAACTTTGCTTTACCAAAATATTTACCAACATCTAAGCGAACTTGTGGATTAAAATGAAAATCAGCACTGTGATCATCAGCTGCAGAAGACCAATCTAAATAACCATCAATAATAATGTCATGTTTGCCAATCGCAATTGGGTAACCCCAAGCGACTGTAAGCTGATAATCGTTGTCAGTATCGTCGTTTTCAGCAAGGTAAACATTACTTTGTAAGTAGTTAAAGCCTGAAACATCCCATGATGCACCAACTCCCACTAAGTAGTTGTTAAAACCAAAACCAAAGCCGTCATTATTACCGGTATCATGTTCATAAGTGCCTGCTAGGTATAAGTCGCTAATTGGCCCTATCGCTACTTTGTTACCTGTTAAATAGCTTAAACTTAAGCGCGCAGATAATTCGCCATAGGTTTCTTCATAACGACCGTTGTTACTGTCTTTACTTGCGGTAATTCGGTCAGCAAAAAAGAAAACATCACCCCAGTTATGCCCTGAAGCATGTTCAAAAGTAATAACATTAATATTGTCGTTTTCTAATAATTGAAAGTCATCAACATTTTTCAAATAACTAATGGAATTATCACTCCACAGCGTTTCAGCATTGACTGAACTGGCTAATACTATGCTTGTAAAAAGCACCGACTTACAAATTTTTGACGTGATAGACATTGGTCATTTTCCCAGAGAATAAAAGTTTAAAAGCAAAAGTTAAGCAAAAAAAGCAAACTTAAATAAGAACAACAATGCTAGACATAAAACACTGAGGTTAATCTTATTGAAGTGACCACTAAAAGCACGTACCGCAACATAGCTAATAAAGCCGAACGCGATACCGTTAGCAATTGAAAAAGTTAAAGGCATGGTGATACAAATAACGGCAACAGGGACTGCTTCTGATAAATCATCCCATTGCACATTAACTAAGCCTGCCAGCATTAATACTGCAACATAAAATAACGGCCCAGCTGTTGCGTAAGCAGGTACCATAGCGGCTAGTGGTGAAAACATTAGTGATAATAAGAATAGGATACCAACCGTTACAGCGGTTAAACCTGTACGGCCACCAGCAGCAACACCAGCGGTACTTTCTACAAAGCTTGTGGTTGTTGATGTACCTAAAACGCTACCCGCAACTGTTGCCGTTGAATCCGCTAATAACGCTTTTCCTAAACGGGGGAAGTTACCTTTTTCGTCTAATAAATTGCCACGCTGTGCAACGGCAATAAGGGTGCCTGAGGTATCAAATAAATCGACAAAAAGAAAAGCGAAAATAACGGAAAGCATACCTACTTCGAGGGCACCAGTAATATCAAGCTGCATAAATGTTGGCGCAACAGATGGCGGCATTGAAACTATACCTTGATATTGAATGTCGCCGAAAATAATGCCTAGTAAAGTGATCACTAAAATAGAGATCATAACTGCACCGCTGACACCTCTATTGGCTAAACCAACAATTAAAAACAAGCCAATAGCTGCGAATATTGCAGGTAATGCAGTAATGTCGCCTAAAGTTAATAACGTTGCCGGGCTATCAACAACAATGCCTGCGTTTTTTAAGGCGATGAAAGCAAGGAATAAACCAATACCTGCAGCAATACCAAAACGCAATGAATGTGGAATACTGTTGATGATCCACTCGCGAATATTAAATAAGCTTAAAATAATGAATACTAAACCCGAAACAAACACACCACCAAGTGCAACTTGCCAGGTGTAGCCCATATCAAGTACTACCGTATAGGTAAAAAATGCATTCAAGCCCATACCAGGCGCTAGCGCAATGGGATAGTTAGCAAGTAACCCCATCACTAAACAACCAATGGCTGCTGCAATACAGGTCGCAACGAAAACAGCGCCATGATCCATACCAGCATCAGCTAGCATCGCTGGGTTAACAAAAATAATATAGGCCATGGTTAAAAACGTGGTAAAACCGGCAATAATTTCTTGTTTTACCGTTGTATTATGTTGTTGTAGCTGAAACAGTTTTTCGAGCATGAGAAAGCCTTGTTTAAAATTGAGCTAAAGTTAAGTTTTGAATAGTAGGATTATTTTATTTCGACAACATTTAGTAAGTCAGCGGCGTTGACTTGTACGGCAGATTTTTCAACCGTATTTGTGCTGACAAAGCCTTCTTGATCAAAAGCGGTATCACCACCATCAATAATGCCTGAGTCGCTATCAATTGATTTAAAGTCAAATAGTTCGCCATCACACAAATGTGAAGGTACAACGTTTTGCATTGCTGTAAACATAGACTCAATGCGACCAGGATGGTTTTTATCCCAATCTTGTAGCATGGCTTTAATATTTTGGCGTTGCAGATTCGGCTGAGAACCACATAAATTACACGGAATAATAGGGAAATGTTTTAACTGTGCATATTGAATAAGCTCTTGCTCTTTACAAAAGGCTAATGGACGAATAACCACATGCTCGCCATTGTCTGACACTAGCTTTGCTGGCATTGATTTCAGCTTGCCGCCATAGAACATATTCAGCATTAAGGTTTCAACCATATCATCTCTATGATGGCCTAAAGCGATTTTGGTTGCGCCTAATGCTTTGGCTGCTTTATATAACAAAGCACGACGTAAGCGTGAGCATAAGCTACACGTGGTTTTACCTTCTGGAATTTTTTCTTTAACAATAGCGTAAGTGTCTTCTTCAACGATTTGATAAGCAACACCAAGCGATTCAAGATAATTAGGTAAAATATGTTCAGGAAAGCCAGGTTGCTTTTGATCAAGATTAACAGCAACAAGATCAAAATGAATCGGTGCAGACTCTTTTAAGCGCATCAGAATTTCAAGCATGGCATAACTGTCTTTGCCACCTGACAAACACACCATGATTTTATCGCCATCTTCAATCATATTATATTGGGCAATAGCTTGACCAACATGACGGCGTAAACGTTTTTCGAGTTTATGTAGTTGTGTTTCTTGACTCGGTGTAAGGGTTGAATTTAAATCTGCGCTCATAATTAATTCCTAATAAATTGCGGCGCGTAGTATAGCCGAAGAGGCCAAATGAAAAAAGTTGAACAGGGCACTTTATCGGCCAAGTTCAACTTCAATTTCATAAAATTTGTACTAGATCAGGTTATTCAACATCAAGCGGTGAAATATAACCGTCGGGTTTCAATGCCAACACGTCACAATTGAGTCGGTCAATAACATGTTCAGCGGTATTGCCGATTAAAGCGGCAGATAACCCCGTGCGACCGATAGTCCCTAAAATCACTAGTTCAGCATCCAATGTATCCGCGACACTTTGAATCACATCTTCAGGTAAGCCTTCTTTAATATGGGTGTTTTCTTGTTCAATATTAAATGCTGTCGCGTGTTCATGCATAGATTTCTCATGATGCAATAGCATTGAACGATTATAATCACTGGCATTAAACTCAGGAATTTCGATAGCGATATTAACTGGCGTGCCAGGAAATGAGTTGACTAAATGCAGGTTCGCTTTCATCACCTGTGTAAGCTGTTTTGCTTCAGCCGTTATTTTATCGTTAAGTGATTTATGTTCTTCTTCATTACTGCCAATATTTAATGCTGCGACAATATTCCCGTTATCTGGCCATAAATGTTCTTTTACCAGCAATACTGGGCACGGACATTTACGCAAAATATGCCAATCAGTAGGAGTAAAAATAACTGATTTAAGTTTGTCATGTTGATGAGTGCCTTTAATGACAATGTCATAGCCATTTTTAAGCACTTGTTCAATGATTTGTTCAAATGGGCGGTTATGCCAAATGACCTGACAATCAATATTGAGTTCTTCGACGACTAATTCTGAGATAATTGACTGTAACCATTGCGTTCTGTCGTTGATAACCGATTGGCGCATAGCCTCACGTTCATCACTTGACAGCATGGTGGTCATTTCATAAGAAAAATCATATATGGTCAAAAATGCGGTAATACTAGCGCCGGTTTTTCGGGCTAATTCTATGGCGCGTTTTAACGCTTTTTGATCTTCTGTTGTTGGGTCAACAATCGCGAGTATTTTTTGATACTTTTCCATAGCTAATTCCTTTATCAATTGTCTACTGTTATAACAATAGACCACTTTGAAACAATAATAGTTGTTTTAAATCAAATTATTATCGTATCAAATATAAACAATAATTCACGCTAAGCATAGCGTGAATTATTAGAATAAGGAAGTTTTGAAAAGTAGAGGAGGAACTAAAGAGCAGCGCACTCATTGAGTTTATCAATGTCTAAAATAGTAATTAATTTACCATCTACTTGGATTAAATCATTTTTGTGAAAACGATTTAATAAACGGCTAATGGTTTCAACCGTTAAACCAATATAATTACCAATATCGCTACGTGTCATTGTTAAACGAAACTCTGATGCTGATAAGCCACGAGCGTGGTAACGGCTACTTAATGCGCTAATGAATGTAGCAAGGCGTTGCTCTGCATTCTTACGGTTAAGTAAAGTTAGCATTTCTTGATCGCTACGAATTTCTGTACTCATCATGCGCAAAATTTGTTTTTTCAACTTTGGCATACTGTTCGATAAATTATCAAGTGTATTGTAAGGGATTTCACAAACCATCGAAGTTTCTAATGCTTTAGCAAAGCTAGGGTGTTCAGATTCAGCGATAGCATCAAAACCAAGTAAATCACCCGCTAAATGAAAACCAGTGATTTGCTCTTCACCTTGCTCATTTACGGTATAAGTTTTAAACGTACCAGAACGAATAGCATAAAGTGCATGCATTGGCTGTCCATCGTTAAATATTTGCTCACCTTTATGAATAGGTCGCTTACGATCGATAATATTATCTAACGAATCTAACTCTTTATCGTTAAGAGAAAACGGTAGACATAACTCGCTTATGCTGCAGTTTTGACAGTGAATATGTTGCTGACCAGAACATGATTTAGTACTCATAACGACCTATAGTTCATTTGCATTTTAATGATATCGATCATATTAGATGCGTTATAGATATGCAATAAGTATAGTATAAATACCGTATAAAATCACTAGAATGGCTGCGAGCTTTCTAAAGAGTAGGTTGCTCAGTAAGGACTTGACACTAATTGTGCCTAATGAAACTGAAAGCAAAGCTGGTAAAGTACCCAAACCAAAGAACAGCATAATTAAAGCGCCATTAACTACGTTAGCACTGGCTAATGCCCAAGTTAACGTTGAGTAAACTAAACCACAAGGCAACCAGCCCCATAAAGCACCTAATGCGAAAGCACTTCGGGTATTTTTAATTGGAATGAATTTTTTGGTATTCGGAGATATATATCGCCAAAGCTTTTTACCGATATGTTCAACATGACTTAACCACATTAACCACTGCCCCAAATATAAGCCGAGTAAGATAAGAAAAACGCCAGCAATTGTCTTTAAGGCAGAAATAGGGACGCCGATATTTTTTGCCGCCATTGAACTGGTTAAGGCGACAAGTGCGCCGATAACACTATATGAAGCTATTCGGCCAAAATTATAGGCAAATACAATACGATATTTTTTATGACTTATTTCTTTAGAAATTGCCGTGGTTAGCATGGTGCTGATACCGCCACACATAACAATACAATGGCCTGAGCCCAATAAGCCAATAACAAATGCTGAAAAGTAATCGAGTGTCATAGTAGCGCTTATTTTTGTTTTTCTTGTTGACTTGTTAAAGCGTTATCTTCGCTATTGTTTTCTTTGGTTTTATCATTTGAATCATCAAATAAAATGCTCATACCTTGCTTCTCTAAGTCATCAAATTGTTCAGTTTTTACGGCCCAGAAAAAGATATAGATACCAATTGCGGTCAATAATATAGCAATGGGAATTAATATGTAAATCACACTCATTTTTTTAATAGCCTTAAAGAATTGCTTACCACTAAAATTGAACTAGCCGACATACCAACAACAGCCATGTACGGAGCAATGTAGCCCATCACAGCTAAGGGCAATACAATGGCATTGTAACCAAATGCCCAAAGGTAATTTTGTTTGATAATTCGCGTTGTGCGCTCAGATACGCTTCTCAAAGTTTGAACTGATTTTAGCTTGTTGTTAAGCAATATAACATCAGCGCCATTTTTGGCAATATCTGTGCCGCTACCCATGGCAATGGATAAGTGAGCCGCGCCTAGAACGGGGCTGTCGTTAACGCCGTCACCAATCATGGCAACGGTATGTGTAGTTTGCTGCTGCTTAATTGCCGTGACTTTATCTTGAGCTGATAAGTTTGCTTGCACGCTTTGTAGTTGCAACTGTGCTTGAAGTTTATTACAGCCTACTAAATGATCGCCAGAAAGCATCAACGTGGTAATATTTTCATGGTGCAAAAAGTCGGTTAAATCTTTAGCATCTTCACGTATACCGTCATGTAAATAAAATTCAGCCACTAAGGTTTCATTTTCCATTAGCACACATTGCGCGCTATGGGCTTGTTGGCTGTTATCGCTTAATAACCATGAATTTTTACCTATTCGGTAATGAACATGGTTAACTTCACCTGAAATTCCTGCACCGGGAGCAACAACAACTTGTGTGGTTTTTTGGTTAAAATCACGGTAATCGCTAAATGCTTTAGCAAGTGGATGAGCTGAGTGTGCTTCAAGTGCTGCGGCAATTGCTAATACTTGCGCTTTACCATCAGCGTTGTTTTCTAATGCAAACTTACCGTAAGTGACAACTTCTGTAACGGTAAATTCACCTGTCGTTAGTGTGCCCGTTTTATCAAACGCCATTGCATCAATGGCAGGCATGGTTTCTAAAACATGGCCGGATTTAACCATAATACCATCACGGTTTAATCGAGTAGTTGCGCAAGTTAATGCCGTTGGTGTGGCTAGTGATAGCGCACATGGACAAGTAACTACTAATACAGATAGCGTGATCCAAAAGGCCTCAGTCGGCTGGTGTTGTGACCAGTAAAATGCCGTGCAAGAGGCGGTGAAAAGTATCAAAGCAACAAAATACTGCGCTATTTTATCTGATAATTTTGCCAGCTTAGGTTTATGGGTTTGTGATGTTTCACTTAAGCGAATTAATTGGCTAAGAAATGACTTTTGATTATTGTGTTTTACTTTTGCGGTTAAGTTGCCATCACCATTTATCGTACCAGCGTAGATAGTGTCTTCAATATTTTTTTGTAAAGGATGTTGCTCACCAGATAACATGGCTTCATTGATTTGACTACTACCTGAAATGATTTCGCTGTCGGCAGGGATGGTTTCACCTGGCTTAATTAAAATAATATCACCAGCGTTTAAGTTGGTTGCCGCAATAAAACTTTCTTGGCTGTCGACTAACTTAGTAGCTGTCATCGGCATTAATTTTAATAAATTTGCCGAAACATCGGCAGCACGAGAGCGAGCACGAAACTCTAAGAACTTACCAATAAGTAATAGAAAGGTGAACATTGATACTGACTCAAAATACACTTCACCTTGTTGAGTCGCTGTTGCCCATGCACTGGCTAAAAAGGCTAGGCCTATCGCAATGGAAACAGGAACATCCATAGATAACTGTTTCGCTTTTATCGCGAAAAAGGCACTTTTATAAAATGGAAATGCACCGTAACTGACAATTGGAATGGTTAAAAATAAACTTGCCCAACGTAAATATACTAAGTTGTGCTCGGCCATATCGGAAAAAGCGCCAAAATATAAACCAAAGGCAATCATCATTACTTGCATCATTAAAATGCCCGAAATACCTAAACGTTTAATGAAGCTCTTAGCTTGTTTTTTATTTATCTCTTCAGCTGTGCTGGCCTTAAATGGTAGGGCATGATAACCAATTTTCTCAATCAGGCTAAGAATTTCACTTAGCTTTACCTGCTCTTCTTGCCACTGCACTGTCGCTCTTTGCGTGGTTGCATTGACATTAACTTTGTTAATACCGTTAAGTTTGCTGACCTGCATTTCAATTAACCAAGCACAGGCTGAACAACTTATGCCTTCAATGGTTAATATGGTTTCTTTGAAACCGTCATGATAATAGGCAAACTCACTCTGAAGGTTTTCATCATCGAGAATTTCATTACGTAGTAATTGCTCAGGAATAAGCACATCACTTTTTTGTGCGGGGGCACTGCGGAAGCGGTAGTAGTCTGTTAAATTATTATCAACAATGGTTTGCGCCACAGCTTGACAGCCAATACAACACATTGGCTGGTTTTTATTATCTATTTCTGTATGTAAATCAATGCCATTGGGAACTACTTCACCACAATGAAAACAACCCAAACTCATAAATAAATGCTCACTAATACCGGCTCACTACTTTGCGTCAGTTGGGGTAGGCGTAATATCAATGAATTCTGATTGTGGCAAATTGATCACCGATTGAATTTTCCAATGATCTTCAAAAGGGCTAATAGTAACGCGCCATTTACCTGAAGTGTCTTGGTCAGACTCAAAAAAGTGTGTGAAGTTACCATTACCATCAGCGGTTAATGCTAAATAAAAGTCTCTATCAGCTAAAGTTGGATGATAAAAATTAACATTTAATAATGGAAATTCTTTTTCAATACCGGTTGGGCGAATAGTAAGTTGATCACCAACTAGCTTTAAACCAAAGCGCATACCTAATTTTTGCGCGTGTTTAACTTTACTTAACTCAAGGTTAATCGCTTTACCTTTTTTATAATAATCGTCAATAACTAAGGTATCTGGGTTTGTATTGGCAATAATGAAAGTTGCAATACCAGCAACTACTGCGGTAAAAGGCAATATAAATACAAGCCATGCCCAAGGCTCTTGATACCAAGATGTTTTCATGAAGTTTTCTTCTCTGCAGATAGTGCGCACATTATACGGCCTTTCTGATATCTGCACTATCAAAAAGATGGTGATTTAGTTGAATTTGGCTATAAAAAAACCTTAGTGCGATAACACACTAAGGTTTTTTTTATTATGCTGTTAGCTTAGCGTTATTCTTGCGACAAGCTGTAAACATAAGCACTGATGACATGCACTTTTTGCTCACCTAAGATTTTATCCCAAGCTGGCATAACACCGGCACGACCGTTAGCAATTGATGTTTCAACAGCGCGTGGAGAACCACCATATAACCAAACATTATCTGTTAAGTTTGGCGCGCCTAATGGAATACCCATTTCCGCACTGCCTTTACCTTCAGCGCCGTGACAAGCTGCACACATGGCAAATTTAGCTTTGCCTGCTTCTGCGGCTGTAGCATCAACTTCACGGCCACTTAGGCTTATAACAAACGCAGCAACTTCTTTAACGCCTTGTTCGCCACCTAATGCAGCACTCCAAGCCATCATGCCATTAGCTTTACGGCCATGCATAATACTTGCTTTGATTGTTTCAGGTGAACCACCGTATAACCAGTCTTTGTCAGTTAAATCAGGGAAGCCTGTAGTACCACGAGCATCAGAGCCGTGACATTGTGAACAGTTTTGTAAAAATAGGCGTTGACCTACTTTAAGTGCTTCTTCATCACCAGCTAAAGTTTCAATGCTTTGCGCAGCATAAGCCTCAAAAATTGGGCCATATTTTGCGTCAGCAGCAGCAACTTCACGATCATATTGAACTAACATGCCTGATTCTTTCGCGTTAATAACACTCGCTTTTGACTCAGATAAATTCAAAATGCCTTGGTTTGAACTTTTCCAGCCTAATAGACCTTCGAAGTTACCTAAACCTGGGTATAGCAATAAGTAACCAAAACCCCAAATGATTGTTAACAAGAAGAAAGTACTCCACCATTTTGGTAGTGGGTTGTTTAATTCTTCAATTCCGTCGAAGCTGTGTCCCATAGACTCACCTTCTTCAACACCTGCAAAGTTCTTTAAACACATGCGTAGTATTAAGTAACAACCTACTAATGTGCCTAAGGTAAGAACCGAAATCCAAATACTCCAGAAGCTAGACATTATTATTAGTCTCCTGTTTGTTATTTTTGTCGTTGTGTTTTATTTCCGTTTTTTCTTCGAAAATTGAATTTGCCGCTTCATCAAACGCGCCTTTGCGCTTTTTTGAATATGACCAAACCACAATGACAATAAATAATGCCAATATTAATAGGGCAATTAGCCCTCTAAGCGTGCCGTAATCCATCATCATTATTTCAACGCATGACCAAGAGACTGCAAGTATGCAATCAATGCATCCATCTCTGACTTACCTTTAACTGCTGCTTTAGCACCAGAAATTTCAGTTTCAGAGTAAAGAGGAATTGCATTGCCTTGCTCGTCTTTATGGCTACGATTACGTGTTAGGAAATTAAACGTTGATAATTTCTTACCCGTTAATTCACCGTCAAGCGTATTTTCAGCTAACCACTTAAATGAAGGCATATTTGACTCAGGCACTACAGAACGAGGGTCAAGTAAGTGCGCACGATGCCAATCGTCACTATAACGACCGCCAACACGGGCTAAATCTGGACCTGTACGTTTTGAACCCCATAAATGAGGATGTTCCCAAACTTGCTCACCCGCAACTGAGTAATGGCCATAGCGTTCTGTTTCCGCACGGAATGGACGGATCATTTGGCTATGACAAACATTACAACCTTCGCGAATATAAACATCACGGCCTTCCATTTCTAAGGCTGTGTAAGGGCGTAAGTTATCAACCGGAGTTGTTGTAGCTTTTTGGAAGAAAAGCGGCGTAATTTCAACTAAACCACCGATGCTGATAGCAAAAATAGTAAAGATAAAGAATAAGCCAACGTTCTTTTCAACTTTTTCGTGTTTGTTGATCATGGTCTGACTCCTTAAGCTATTTCAACAGGCTTAAGACTTCCGTCTTTAGCACCAATAGTTTTAAACATGTTGTAAGCCATTAATAAAAAGCCTAGAACAACCAATACACCACCAACAAAACGGATGAAGTAGAATGGGTAAGACGCCGTTAAACTTTCAACAAAACTGTAAGTTAACGTACCGTCAGTATTTACCGCTCTCCACATTAACCCTTGCATTACACCAGAAATCCACATAGCAACGATGTATAAAACGATACCAGCTGTGTGCATCCAGAAGTGAATGTTGATTAAGCGAATGCTGTACATACGGCCTTGGTTAAATAGCACTGGAATTAAGTGATACATTGCACCAATTGACACCATAGCAACCCAACCTAGTGCGCCTGAATGTACGTGACCAACAGTCCAGTCAGTGTAATGAGAAAGTGCGTTTACAGATTTAATCGCCATCATTGGGCCTTCAAACGTAGACATACCGTAGAAAGATAGTGAAACGATTAGGAAACGTAGAATTGGATCATGACGAAGTTTATGCCATGCGCCTGATAACGTCATAATACCGTTGATCATGCCACCCCAAGATGGCAAGAATAATACGATAGACATAACCATACCAACAGATTGAGCCCAATCTGGCAGTGCAGTGTAATGTAAGTGATGCGGACCAGCCCAAATATAAAGAGAAACTAGTGCCCAAAAGTGAACAATTGACAAACGGTAAGAGTAAACCGGGCGTTCAGCTTGTTTTGGTACGAAGTAATACATCATACCTAAGAAACCAGCAGTCAATAAGAAGCCTACGGCATTATGTCCATACCACCACTGCATCATGGCATCAATAGCGCCAGAGTAGATGGAATAGGACTTCATCATCGATACAGGAATAACCATGCTGTTACCGATATGCAATACTGCAACGGTGATAATGAAACCACCAAAGAACCAGTTTGCAACGTAAATATGTGACGTTTTACGCTTAACTAAAGTACCAAAGAATACAATAGCGTAACTCACCCACACCACGGCGATTAAAATATCAATCGGCCATTCTAACTCAGCGTATTCTTTACTTGATGTATAACCAAGTGGCAGTGTTATTACTGCAAGAATAATAACCGCTTGCCAGCCCCAAAAGGTAAATGACGCAAGCTTGCCGCCAAATAGAGCCGTTTTACATGTACGCTGAACAACATAATATGAAGTAGCAAACAGGGCACTGGTACCAAAGGCAAAAATTACCGCATTGGTATGCAGTGGACGAAGACGAGAATATGTTAACCACGGTGTTTCAAAGTTTAATGCAGGCCAAATTAATTGTGCTGCAATAAGAACACCTACTAGAGTACCAACGATCCCCCAAATAACTGTCATTACGGTGAATTGACGCACCACATTGAAGTTATAGGAAGGATGATCAAGCGTTGTTGTCATTTTTATTGTTCCGTTACTTGGTTAGATTTTGCAATAAAGCATAAAAATTCTTCATTTTTATTATAAATTGCTGAGAAGCAGTGATAAATGTCACACTCTGTTACGAGCTGTTTCAAATTCACTGTAATTTTACCTTTCGCGTATGATATAAATCAACTGCAAAGCTTGATTTAAATCAATAAAAAAAACGAAGTTGCCGTAATCTTGTACGGTATTTAAAAAACAAAAATTATGATTAATAGACTTGAAGCGAAAAGTTACTCTTAAAGGTAGGCTAGTTTATGAAAAACAGCGAGATAACAGTTGTTTGAAATTTAATCGTTATGGCAGGTGGTTGAAAAATAATAATGTGCTGAGTGATTACCTGCAGCACATTATAAAAGCTATTATTATCAATTGTATGCAACATCTTGCAAGCCAGGTAAATCCAATATTTCTATATCTTTTGCTTGAATAGAAAGTAAACCTTTCTGCTGAAACTTAGAAAATATACGACTTAACGTTTCACGGCGAAAACCTAAATGATTGGCAATTACATCACGACCAACGGGTAAATGCAGCTTAGATTCAGTTTCTTGATATTGAGCATTTCTTTTTAGCATATTGAGAATAAACGCTGCTAATAGACTTTCTGCGGTGTGTTTTGCAACAACAGAAGTAAATTCCTCACGTAACATCGAGTTTTGTTTACTCAACAGGGAAATTAAACTTAGCTGTAATTCAGGCATCAATTTACCGCATTCTTTAAGCTCATCTAAATCCACTCGACATACGGTGGTGTTGCCAACAGCAACAGCGTTGTAATTATAGTGTTCGGTGTGAATGGCATCTTCACCAATAAGCTCACCAGGAAAGCGAAAACCGATGACTTTTTCTTTACCTTCAGGTGATGTTTCAGTCAGCTTAAAACTGCCGCAACATACAGCATAGATAGCGCTTGCTGCTTCTTTTTCTTGGAACAAGGGCGTAGAAATAGTGACGATATTACGTTTAGATAAGTAGCTATCCATAATCGACACTTCCGTTTTCCCCGCTTTTAACGGCAAACAAACCGGTTGCATTGAACAACTGTCGCAGTCTATGTATTTAGTGTTAGGTTGTTTAACCTTAATGCATATTGTCATTTTGTAGCCTACTGTCACATGGTCGTTTATTAAGTATCAGGATTAATAAAGGTGATAATGCACAAAATTATAGCAACAGCGAATGAAACGAGATTTGTTTCAAATCAAAAATAACGCTTAAAAAAGTGATAAATATCACCGTGTTTTGGGTATCATTACCAACAAAGAACTTACCTATAGCTTTGCTAATGATAAATATTAGAAAATTAACGACTAGTGCTTTACTTGCCGCACTGACAATCTTGGGCTCAGCTTGTAATGGCGAAAATGCTCAGGCTAGTAAAGAAAATAATGAACCCGCTCGTAAGATGCAATGTATCGAACAACAAAGTCAGTGTTTTTTTGATGTAGCAGAAGGGCGTGTCGATGTGTTGTTTGATGTAGATAAGATAATCGCAGAACAAGCATTTAACATTTCTGTAAATTATACCGGCGCTAAAACTATCAATACCGTTATCGGCTATATGGAAGGTGTTGATATGTTTATGGGGAAAATCCCTTTGTTTTTAGAAAAAATCATAACTGTGGATAGCACAGGTAATGTAAAAGCGGTATCTACAGGTACAGTTGCCGACAATGCCGAATCAATGAGTCAAAACAACATTCAAGCCTTTCAGGGCGAAGTATTAGTCGGAAGTTGCTCTGCTGAAAAAATGACTTGGAAAATATGGCTAACCTTTACTGATAATGACAAAAAAAACTATACAAAAATGCTAACTATCGTCAGTCATCGTAGCTAAATTCTGTTTTGGCATTAATTATTGGTTCCAGTTGCTTCCTTGTTAACAAGGATAATTAACTAGTTGCTAACCAAATCGCGACCATAATCATCAAGCTACCCGATACTTTATTAAGTAATTGTACGTTATTACGCTGCGTTAACGCTTTGCCGATAGTTTTTCCACCAGTGGCGTAAATCGTCATGCAAATAAACTCAGATAGTAATATTACGGCTACTAGCATGCTTAACTGAGGAGCTAGTTGTAAATCGGGATTAATAAAGGGCGGAAGTAGCGATACCATAAATGCCCAACCTTTTGGGTTAGCAATTGCAGTGAAAAAACCTTGCTTGAATAAGCTTGATTTATTAATTGACTGAGTATTTTCTTCTGCAGAAAGTGCGAGCTTTCCTTTCGCTCGCCACATATTAATACCAACATAGGCAAGATAAAACGCACCAAGTATTTTAAAACCCTGAAACAATTCTGGCAGTTTGCTCATTAATGTTGCAACGCCTAACACTGAAGCAATAGCGACTGTTGCGACTCCTAATAATTCACCATACATCATCCAAAATGTTTTTCTTACGCCTATGGTAATGCCTAAGCTCATGGCTAAAGTCATACACATACCGGGTGTTATGCTAACGATGAAAAATGTTGGAATAAAAAGGCTTAACAAAGTGAAGTCAATCAATGCTTGAATACCTATCGGTGAATAATAAAAATAAAATACTAAGAGAGTTGAATGGTACTGTAATTTAATCGCCTTTCGTAGTTAAAAGGCAGAAATAAAAAAAACGTAGCATTAGCCACGTTTTTATAATGTTTAGTAAGTGGTGTTTACTTTTCTTGATAAAAGCCAATATGCTGATGAAAACGCACATTTAATTCTTCTTTATCATTCACGTATTCAAGCTTTTCAGCAATGCTATGTAAAGCATGCTCAATTTGCACAAGGAATTTACCAAAGCCATGACTTGTTTTATCTTGCTCACTGGCAACAAAAACAAATTGCACACTATCAACTAATTGATCGGCAGCCCATTTGCAGGTGTAACCGCCACTGGTGTTTTTAGGGTTATAACCCAACATGATTAATTCGCCTTTCGCGATGGTATTTTCATCATCACTACGACGAACAATAGGCACTAGACCATTCGCAATTACAGCACCATTATTTAAGTGATGCTTTTTAGCTGCACTAATAAAGGCGTCAGCAATAAAGTTATAAAGTGGGTTGTAATTTTCACCTTCACTATGGTCGAGTTCAACTAAGTTGCGTAAACGGCGGTTGATTGGCATATCAACAATAGCGTAAGTCAATTCATCAGTGTTTTCTGGTAATGAAATATCATCAGGGGCATAGCGATTTGAAATGCTGCGCAGTTTATGAACTTGATTACCTTGAACACCTTTGTCTTTAGCAAACAAGTCATAGGTTAAATGTTGGTGATCACATACGCGCATTTCATCGGTACTGATACCTGTTTGCTCTGTAAATTTAGTAATCGCGCTCAGTACTTTTTGATGAAAAATTGCAGAGTTGTGTCTTACTTCATCACCATTGGCTAGAAAAACTAAATGAATTTTACTTGCTTGTTTATGGCCGTCGTAATGTGCACTTTGGCTAAAGTGATAACGAGAGTTATAAAGGAATAAAATTTGTTGCTCAGTTTGAGCGGTTATTTTTTCAGGGCTAAATCGAATACGGGTAAATTTGTCATTGGCAACAAATTGGCCACTTTCAATATCGAGTTCTTCATTAATTTTAAAGAACATCTCTGACAATTTTTTATAAAACGGTAAAAATGGTTGTTCGCTATTTAAATCGACAGGGCCCGCAATTTTTTCAATTAATTGCTCGGTGATATTAAATTTGGCGAGTAAGTATTGATTTTCACGAGCTGAAGACGGAATGTAAACTTTATGTTGTGTACTTCTTTTACGGGAAAGTGGCATAGCAATTAACCTATTGATTGAAAACGTTAGCATAGTAGCAACATTAAACGTGGTCAAATATGATTTATATCAAAGAGTAAGGCAGCAATTTTTTCCGTTTATTTGAGGCTATAAACTCTGTGATTATATTTGCTTGCCAATAGAATGAATTTGTTAAATAAATGTATCGATTTACTGATGAATATTTAGGTGTATTAATTTGTTCATTAGACCTACCTAATTTGGTCTGTATTTGTTTATAATCGTTGCGTCATTCGCAACTTAAGAATAAAAATATGAAAAAAATATTAGCTTTAACTTTGCTTACATCAGCGGTTATAACTGGCTGCGGTACGCAAAATACTGAGCAAACTAATACCGCTAGCGATTTTACCGCAAGCTATAATAGTATCAATAAAGAACAGCTTACCGAACATATTAAAGTACTTGCCTCAGATGAGTTTGAAGGCCGTGCACCATCGAGTAAAGGTGAAGAACTTACGCTTGATTATTTAACTAAGCAATTAACAGCTATTGGATTTAAACCAGGCAACGGTGATAGCTTTTTACAAGCTGTACCTATGGTATCTATCGAAGCGTCGCCAGAAATGACTTTATCGATTGGTGGTAAAGATTATCAATATGGTCACGATATGGTTATGGGTTCAAGCCGTATTAGCGATTTTGAGCAACTTAAAGATTCTGAACTAGTTTTTGTTGGCTATGGTGTTAATGCGCCTGAGTACCAATGGAATGATTATGAAGGACTGGACGTTAAAGGAAAAACGGTTGTTATTTTAGTGAACGACCCAGGTTTTGCGACTAAAGATCCTGCATTATTTAATGGCAACGCCATGACATATTACGGTCGTTGGACATATAAATATGAAGAAGCGAGTCGTCAAGGTGCTGAAGGTGCAATTATAATTCATGAAACTGCACCAGCATCATATGGCTGGTCAGTGGTTGAACATTCATGGACTGGGCCTCAATTTGGTTTTGTTCGTGAAGACCTTAATAAAGGGCGTGTTGCTGTTGAAGGTTGGGTGAATACCGACGTAGCGAAAGAGTTATTTGCAAATGCAGGCTTAAACTTTGAACAAGCAAAAGCAAAGGCTGCTAAAGGTAGCTACCATGTTGACATGGGAGACTTAACGGCTTCTGTTACTGTGAAAAATACTGTTAAAAAATCAACATCATATAACTTTATTGCTACCTTACCTGGTAGTGTAAAACCTGATGAGCATATTCTTTATACGGCACATTGGGATCATTTAGGTAAAGATAGCAGTAAAGATGGTGACCAAATTTATAATGGCGCCGTTGATAATGCATCAGGTACTGCAGCTCTAATTGAAGTGGCTGAAGCATTTTCGAAATTACCTGTAGCACCTGAACGTTCAATTACTATTATGGCAGTAACAGCAGAAGAGCAAGGCTTATTAGGCTCTAAATTTTATGCTGCAAACCCTGTGATCCCTGCAGCTAAAACTGTTGCTAATATTAATATGGATGCATTAAACGTTAATGGACGTAGTAAAGATGTTTCTGTCTATGGTTTAGGTCAGTCACAACTTGATGAATACTTAACAGTTGCAACTAAAAAGCAAGGACGCATTATTTCAGGTGATCCTCGTCCGGCAGCAGGTATTTACTATCGTTCAGATCATTTCGCCTTTGCTAATATCGGTATCCCAGCACTTTATGCTAAAAGCGGTCCAGAGCCTGTTGATGCCGCTACTAAAGCCTTACGTGAAGTATTGAATCCTATTTTAGCTAAGTGTTATCACAATGCCTGTGATGAATATAATGAACAATGGGATCTTTCTGGTGCGGTTGAAGATATGCAAGCTTTCTTTGAAATTGGTTATGAGCTATCTAACGAAGGTGTTTGGCCGAAATGGAGCAAAACGTCAGAGTTTAAACGCTAGTTATATTATTACTGTCGAAGGTTAGCCACTAACTAGTTAGTGCTTATCTAAGACATAGTTATAAATGATCAAAGCAGCAATTGTTTAATTGCTGCTTTTTTGTTTCTAGAGGTAAAAGCTATTAATAACAAGAGTAGGTAGGGCATATATTAGATGTATAAAGTGATGTGAGATAGGTAAATCTCTATTTACTAGGGAGCATAGTCCTTTGCTCTACTGACTGAATTACCTCGCATTATTGTGGGTGATTTTTACTAAATTTTAAACGAAAAAACCTGCTAAAAAACAGGTTTCTTAATGTGGCTCCTCAACCTAGACTTGAACCAGAGACAAACGCTAATTTTATAAGAGTACAGTCCGTTGCTCGACCAACTGAGCTACTGTAGATTTTTAAGGATAAGTATTACCAAATTTCAGACGAAAAAAAACCTGCTAAAAAGCAGGTTTCTTAATGTGGCTCCTCAACCTGGACTTGCGCTAGGAACAAACGCTAATTTTATAAGAGTACAGTCCGTTGCTCGACCAACTGAGCTACTGT
>OLHF01000056.1_pt1 | contig 35579 bp, 26 predicted proteins | sample 1609471 | NCBI WGS metagenome assembly OLHF01 (sample SAMN05416858, study PRJEB24817) | seawater metagenome | isolation source: Sea water | place: Canada:Atlantic | collected 2013-11 | reverse complement strand
CTACACAGAGTAGATCGTCGGCAGCGTCAGATGTGTATAAGAGACAGATATTAATGAGATGTTAACTTTGGAAACGTGTATGAATTAATTCACAGTATATTTCAAATTTATTTATGGCTGCACTGGCGAACCACCTGCCTAGATGGTATTGTGCCGAGCAAATTATTACAACCTCTGTTCAATAAAAATTTAACATTGAACAGTTTCTATAATCATTGGAGATTACGATAGTGGCCGTTTTTGATTTAGTTGATTTTGACAACCATGAGCAAGTCGTTTATTGCAGCGACAAAGCGTCAGGGTTAAAAGCTATCATTGCAGTGCACAGCACCGCTTTAGGACCAGCTGCAGGCGGTTGTCGCTTTTGGGACTACGCAAGCGACGAAGCAGCATTGAAAGACGTTTTACGTTTATCTAAAGGCATGACCTACAAAAATGCGATGGCAGGTTTGAAACTAGGTGGCGGTAAAGGGGTCATTATTGGTGACCCTAAAAGTTTAAAATCAGACGATTTATTCAAAGCTTTCGGCACCGCCGTAAATAACTTGAATGGTCGTTACTATACTGCTGAAGACGTCAATATCACTACTGGTGATATTGCAATAGTAAATCAAAGTACTGAGTTTGTTTCAGGCCTTGAAGGAAAAAGTGGCAACCCTGGTCCATTTACCGCTTTAGGTACGTTTTTAGGTATTAAAGCTGCGGTTAAGTTTAAGTTAGGTAAAGACGACTTAACTGGTATTAAAGTGGCAGTACAAGGTCTTGGTAGCGTTGGTTATTCTCTTTGTGAAAAGTTACATAACGCTGGTGCTGAACTTATCGTTACTGATATTAATCAAGTAGCACTGGATAAAGCGGCAACGGAATTAAACGCTACCGTTGTTGGTTTAGATGAAATATATAGTCAGGACGTAGATGTATTTTCACCATGTGCACTTGGTGCATCTATTGATGACAACAGCATTGCACAGCTAAAAGCTGTTATTATTGCCGGTTGTGCAAACAATCAGTTAGCAGAAGCACGTCATGATCAAATCTTGCTAGAAAAAGGTATTTTGTACGCACCTGATTACGTTATTAATGCTGGTGGCATTATTAATGTAGCATTAGAAATTTACCCTGAACCATACTGTGCAGACAGTGCAACAAAATTGGTTGAGAATATTTATCATACTTTGATGAACGTTTTTGAAACTGCGGCAGCTCAAAATATGCCGACAGGTTTAATTGCTGATCAAATGGCGCGTGACATAATTGCTAAAGGTAATAAATAGCGATTAATCTATTGAATACTTTCATTTTTAATTTATTGTTAATGAAAGTATTCACATTAAACCTCACCTCTTTAACTCTACAATAATTTTAAAGTGCGTAATTAGTGAAATTAAGGTCCCATTAGTGCTAACTAACAATAAAAAAGCTAAAGGATTCACTCTTATTGAGTTGGTTGTCGTTATTGTAATACTTGGCATATTGTCAGCAGTAGCCTTACCAAAATTTATAAATTTAACCTCAGTTAGTAACATTGCAGTAATTGACGGTATTGAAGCAAGTTTACATACAGCCGCAAATAATACTCAAGCAAAGTTGATAGCTAAAGGCCACGCTGTAACGAGTTACATCATCGACTTTCCAATTAATAGCCAGCAAAAAGTGACTGTTTGGGGAGGTTTCCCACACGTAGGTCACGAAGGTGGTGAACCAGACATTATCGATATTTTGGATATCAATGCTGATGTCACCATTGAGAGAATGTCAATTTCAGCCTCAGGTAGCACAGCGCCAAACATTGCAAGAATTAGTTTGAATAGTGCGACAGACAGCGATAATTGTTATATTCAATATCATGAAGCTAGGTATACTTCTGGGATTTCTGGCGAAATATCCAACCCATATGAAATATCAAAACAATTATCTGGTTGTTAGAAAAATTTAAACTGCAATTGACTATCGATATGAATAAGCTAAATTAAAAGAGCCTAGTTTTATTTAGGCTCTCTACTTTATCTTATATTGCGTCCAATAAAGCCTGAACTGGATGTAAGGTGACTTTATTATCTAAGCGTTTTATTTGGCTACGACAAGAATATCCAGTCACTAATATTTGCTCTGTAGCTAATTCACTTACTTTATTCTTCCAGCTCATGTCGTAAAGTGCTTTAGAGTTATCTAAGTTTACTTTTTCATGACCGTACGTTCCCGCCATTCCGCAGCACCCTACTGAAACATTGGTTAATGACAAACCAAAGTGTGCAAAAATACCTTTCCATTGCCCTTCACTACCAGCCAATGCCGTTTTCTCAGTACAATGCGCAAAAAGTTTATAAGATATTGATTTTGCTAGTTCAGTTTCATTCTCTACCTTATTTTGATGATCGAGAATAGTAATTAGCCATTCATGGGCAAGCTCTACGCTAAATTTACCTCTGCTATCACCTAATATTTGGCAATACTCATCGCGGTAACATAAAGCTAATGACGCATCTAAGCCAATCATAGGAATGTTTAATTCATGCACTTTGTTAAGAAAATCTGCTGTCGATTTAGCCGTTTTCGCAAATTTTGCTAAGAAACCTTTTACATGCTGTGGCTTACCATTGGGTTTAAACGGCAACAATATTGGCTGAAACCCTAGTTTTTTAACAAGCAACATAAAATCTTCAACGACTTTTGCATCATAAAAGGACGTAAAAGGATCTTGAACGACTAATACACTTTTAGCATGCTCTTGCGTTGTCATTTGATGTAGCTGCGTTAAATCGAAAGTAGCAAATTGATGCTGCTGAGCTCTCTCAGCTAAGGTTGGAATAGATAACAAAGGTGTATCAACATAGCCGATGGTGGCACGAGATAATTTATTATAAATATTCGAGTTTAGAACACTATTCACAAACTTAGGTGCTTTTGCCATTATCGGCGTCATCACTTCTACATTCGCGACTAAATGATCTTTAGCGGGTCTAAAATATCTTGAGTGATAAAGGTTAATAAATCTGGCTCTAAAATCAGGCACATCCACCTTGATTGGACACTGACTGGCACAAGCTTTACACGCTAAACACCCTTGCATAGCCTCCATCACTTCATGAGAAAAATCATCGTTTTCCTGCGCTGAATTTGAGCTATTAAAACGGTTTTTTACTTTGTCTAACAAGCGTTTTACTGACCAATGCTGAATATTTTGCTCTAAAGCGAGAATATCTACACCTTTAACTTCAACAAGCCTCAACCACTCTCTCATCAAGCCTGCTCTACCTTTCGGAGAATTTCGACGGTCACGCGTAACCTTACTTGAAGGGCACATTGGGCTATTTACATCATAATTAAAACATAAACCATTACCGTTGCAATCAAGTGCCGATTTAAAAGAGTCTTTAACGGTTACTGGAATTTGTCGGTCGTAAAAACCACGTTTTCTATCATCAACGGAAACTAAATTTTCTGTCGATTGATATGGCGTACAGATTTTTCCTGGGTTCATTTTATTGAGTGGGTCAAACGCCGCTTTGATTTTTCTCAATTCGCTAAATAGCGCATCACCAAAAAATTCAGGACCGTATTCACTACGATAACCTTTGCCATGTTCACCCCACATTAAGCCGCCGTATTTAGCCGTTAACGCGACAACTTTATCCGAAATATCTCGCAGTAAAACTTCTTGCTCTGGATCACACATATCTAGTGCAGGTCTTACATGTAAAACACCAGCATCAACATGACCAAACATGCCATAATGTAAACCATAACCGTCCAGTAGCTCTCTAAATTCAGCAATAAAATCAGCTAAGTTTTCTGGTGGCACAGCGGTATCTTCAGCAAACGCTAAAGGTTTTTGGCTACCTTTGGTGTTCCCCAGTAAACCCACGGCTTTTTTACGCATGGTATAAAGTTTTGCAATACTCGCGAGATCAGAAGTAACTTGATAGCCGATAACACCAGTGCCATTAGCAATATCCTCATCAAGCACAGCACAAAGATCGTTTACCTGCTGAGCAACGGCTTCTATACTTTCACCGTTATACTCAACCATATTGATGCCATCCATCACAGCACCTTCAACATCTTGCAACATATCGCTAACTAATTGCCAAACAATATCCTGTTTAGCTAAGTTCAGTACTTTACTGTCAATGGTTTCAACAGAAGTCGCTTTTGCTTTAACTAACGATGGAGAATGACGCAGTGCAGAATCAAAACTGTCATATTTAATATTGATCAGTGTTTTAGCATTGGCTATTGGTGTTAAATTTAGTTTTGCTTCACACACAAAGGCTAATGAGCCTTCAGAGCCAGTAATGATGCGGCTTAAATCGACCTGAGTTAAGTCGGCGTTAAAAACATTTTCTAAATCATATCCAGTTAAAAATCGATTTAAACGCGGAAATTTTTCAAGAATAAGTTCGCGATTATCGCGGCAAGAGCTCAGCACTTGCTGCATTAATTTTGCCACCGTGCTTTCTTGCGTTGCTAATATCTCTGCTTCTGCCATCGACATAGGTGCAGTGATTAACATTTCGCCATTGGCTAACACGCTTTCTAGGCCTAAAACATGGTCTGAAGTTTTACCGTAAACTAATGAACCCTGTCCAGAAGCGTCAGTATTGATCATGCCGCCTACTGTCGCTCTATTACTGGTTGATAAGTCAGGAGAAAAGAAAAAGCCATGAGGTTTAAGATAATCATTAAGTTGGTCTTTAATAACACCCGCTTCAACACGCACCCAGTTTTCTTCTACGTTTATCTCCAATATGCGATTCATATACTTAGATAAATCAACCACAATACCCGGTGTTAAACTTTGGCCATTGGTACCTGTTCCACCACCTCGGGCGCTAAATTTAATATCATTAAAGCGTTGTTCAGCGCCAAGTTCAGTGATCAATTGAATGTCTTGCTTGCTACGCGGATGCAGCACTAATTGCGGCAACTGCTGATAAATGCTGTTATCTGTCGCGTGTGCTAGTCGCGCGCTATATTGAAAATTAACATCACCACTAAAACGTTTTGCTGCCAAAACTTTAGCGTACTCTTGATACAACGGGGAAACGAGCTCTTGCGGGGCTAACCTAGGTAACATGAATGAAATTTTCTATTAACAAATATGGTGCAAACATTATATCACGGCAATGTAACATTTTGCTCTGTTAACAAAAAAAGCCTAAGAACTTTTTCATCATGATAATGATAAAAAGCACCTAGGCTTGTTTACGACAAAAATTAGCGATTCGGCTAACTATTTTTTGTTATGTTGCTCTGCTAAATATAACCAAGTTGGTAATACGGTATCAGGGTTAAGTGAAAGGCTTTCAATACCTTGTTCAACTAACCATGCCGCGAAATCTTCATGATCTGATGGACCTTGACCACAAATACCAACATATTTACCACGCGCCTTACAGGCTTTAATGGCCATCTCTAATAACAATTTAATTGCTGGATCACGTTCGTCAAATAAATGAGCAACTAAACCAGAGTCACGATCTAACCCTAAGGTTAATTGTGTTAAATCGTTTGAGCCAATAGAGAAGCCATCGAAGTAATCTAAGAATTGATCAGCAAGTAACGCATTAGACGGTAATTCACACATCATAATAATGCGTAAGCCATTTTCACCACGTTTTAAACCATGCTCGGCAAGAATATCAATGACGGCAGATGCTTCTTCTAACGTACGAACGAATGGGATCATGATTTCGACATGCGTCAAGTCCATATCGTTGCGAACACGTTTTATCGCTTCACACTCAAGTGCAAAACAATCTCTAAAGTCTTTAGAAATATAACGTGATGCTCCACGGTAGCCAATCATTGGATTTTCTTCTTCCGGCTCAAATGCTTCACCACCAACTAAATTAGCATACTCGTTAGATTTAAAATCTGACATACGCACAATAACTTTCTCTGGTGCATAAGCCGCTGCTAACGTTGAAATACCTTCAGTTAATTTAGCAATGTAAAATTCGATTGGGCTTTCATAACCGGCGATAATATCTCGAATTTCATCTTGTAAATCAGCAGGCTGATCGTCGAAATTTAATAATGCTTTAGGATGCACACCGATCATTTTATTAATAATAAATTCAAGTCGTGCTAAACCAATACCGGCATGTGGTAAACGAGCAAAAGCAAATGCTCGGTCTGGGTTACCAACATTCATCATTATTTTTAATGGTAAATCAGGCATTGAATCGACTTCAGACGTTGTTACTGTATAGTCCAACTTACCTTGATAAATAAAACCAGTATCACCTTCTGCACATGACACGGTAATTTCATCACCGTTGGCAATTTTGCTGGTGGCATCACCACAACCAACAACGGCTGGAATACCCATTTCACGAGCAATAATAGCTGCGTGACAAGTACGGCCGCCACGATTAGTCACAATCGCAGAAGCACGCTTCATGATAGGCTCCCAATCAGGGTCCGTCATGTCAGTAACTAATACGTCACCCGGTAGAATTTTGTCCATTTCATCTAGTGAAGATAAAACTTTCGCTTCACCACTACCAATTTTGTGACCAATTGAGCGACCTTCACAAACAATATCGGCTGTTGCTTGTAATTGAAATTGTTCCATTACATTAGCATTTTCACGACTTTTTACTGTTTCTGGACGTGCTTGTACAATATAAAGCTTACCGTCTAAGCCGTCTTTAGCCCATTCGATATCCATTGCACGGCCGTAATGCTTTTCAATGACTACCGCTTGTTTGGCTAATTCTTCAACTTCATTATCGGTTAAAGAGAAAGTATCTGATTGTGCTTGTTCAATATCAACAATCTCAACCTGTTTGCCGTGTTCTTGAGTGTCAGCGTAAATCATTTTAATTGCTTTACTACCGATATTTCGGCGAACAACCGCTGGCTTACCTTTAGCTAATGTAGGTTTATGAACATAGAATTCATCAGGGTTAACTGCGCCCTGCACTACCATTTCACCTAAACCATAGCTTGAAGTAATAAACACTACATCTTCAAAACCTGATTCTGTATCAATCGAGAACATTACGCCACTAGATGAAATATCGCTACGCACCATACGCTGGATACCAGCAGATAAAGCGACACCGCGATGGTCATAGCCTTGGTGAACACGATAAGAAATAGCGCGATCATTAAATAAAGAAGCAAAAACGTGCTTAATCGCAATCATTACTGCGTCTAAACCACGAACGTTAAGAAAGGTTTCTTGTTGGCCAGCGAATGAGGCGTCTGGCATATCTTCAGCGGTTGCTGATGAACGAACAGCAAAAGAAGCATCGTCAGCAAAATTACCTGCTAAGGTTGCATAGGCTTCTTCTATAGCTTGCTGCATTTCAGGTAAAAATGGTGTATCAATAACCCATTGGCGAATTTTATTACCACAATCTGCCAAGGCGTTAACGTCATCAACGTTTAAATCATCTAATAAAAGATAAATTTTGTCGTTTAGACCACTTTGCTCAAGAAATTCATTGAAGGCAAACGAGGTAGTAGCAAATCCCCCCGGTACCTGTACGCCCATATTTGAAAGATTCGAAATCATTTCGCCCAATGATGCATTTTTACCACCTACGCGGTCTACATCATTCATTCCTAAATCTTCATACCAAAGTACATTTTCTTGCACGACAACATCTCCATTCGCAATAAAAAGAATTTAAGAAAGCTATTTTTTAAGTTCTATATCAATAGAATAACTTAAAATAACTTTCTTAAACCTTTTCTCGAAGATAAGTAGTATTTAACGCTATATTTCACGTCGCAGACATTTTACACTGCTAACCTTGAAACTAAAGCACTATTTGAAAGTTTTCACCTTTCACAACAGAATATTATTATAGGACTAATTATGCGGGCAGCGTTTTATATATCTGACGGCACAGCCATCACTTCTGAAGTTTTTGGTCATGCATTGCTATCACTTTTCCCTACTGAATTTGAACACGATACCATTTCATTTGTTGAAACCGAAGAAAAAGCACTTGAGGCTTGCGCTCGAATCAACAAAGCGGCGAAACGCACTGGCATACCACCATTGGTGTTTCATACTTTTGTTAATCCAGATATACGCGAAATAATAGACGGTTGTGACGGCATAATTTATAACTTTCTAGAACATTTTATTGCCCCGCTTGAACAAGAATTAGCACTGAAAGCTAAACCTAAAGCTCATAGAACTCATAGTATTCATGAAAACAGTTATGACTATCGTATTGATGCAGTAAACTATTCATTAGCCAATGATGATGGTTCAAACGTCACTAACTATGAACATGCTGACGTTATTCTTGTTGGCGTTTCACGTTCAGGTAAAACACCAACATCCCTGTACCTTGCACTGCAATACGGTATTAAAGCGGCAAACTACCCATTTACTGACGATGATATGGACGAGTTAAAATTACCTGCTTTTTTAAAAATGCATAAAAAGAAAATATTTGGCTTAACCATTGATGCCGAGCGTTTGGTAGATATTCGAGATGGGCGAATGGCCAATACCAAGTATTCATCAGCGCGACAATGTCGTATGGAAGTACGTGAAGTAGAAAAACTTTACAAGAAAGAAAAAATTCCTTTTTTAAACACAACTAAGCTTTCGGTAGAGGAAATCACTGCAAAAATATTGTCTGAAACAGGCCTTCAACGCTATAAATATTAACTTATGACAAATTAGTTGGATAAAAAATCAGAAAGCAGTTCACTTAACTAGTGATATTCGTTATGTTAGCGCGATATTATTATTGCGCTGCATATCGATAAATATGCAAGCTAACAAGCATTTGATAGCACATGACCATAAAAACAGATGAATTTAGAACCACATTAATTGAGAATTTAGTTTCTCCAGCAGAACTTGCTCAACAAATACCTCTTGATGATGAAACCGCTAGCTTTATTATTAATAGCCGTAAAGACATTGAAGCGGTTATAAACGGTGAAGACAAACGTTTACTCGTAATCATTGGCCCTTGTTCAATACACGATACTGAAGCAGCAATTGATTACGCGGAAAAGCTAAAAGTTTTACACGACAAATACTCTAAAGAATTATTGATTGTGATGCGTGTTTACTTCGAAAAACCTCGCACAACAGTTGGTTGGAAAGGCTTGATTAGCGACCCTGATTTAGATAAGTCATTCCATGTTGCAAAAGGTCTAGACCTTGCTCGTAACCTATTAGTGAAAATTAATAAATTGGGATTACCGGCAGGTACTGAATTTTTAGATATGGTCACGGGTCAGTATATTTCAGACTTGATCAGTTGGGGTGCTATTGGCGCACGTACAACCGAAAGCCAAGTACACAGAGAGCTAGCATCCGCCCTTTCATGTCCTGTAGGTTTTAAAAACGGTACCGATGGCAATATACAAATCGCCGTTGACGCTATAAAAGCTTCAAGCGTTCCACATGTACTTTACTCTCCAGATAAAAGTGGCCAAATGTGTATTTACCAAACTCATGGTAATCCATATGCCCATGTTATTTTACGCGGTGGTAAATTACCTAATTATCATTCAGATGATATCAAAGGCACCTGCGCTACGCTTAATAAAGCCGGTTTAGCAGAAAAAGTCATGATTGATTGTAGTCACGGTAATAGCTTCAAAGATCATAACAAACAAATTGATGTTGCTCGCTCACTCGCTACGCAAATTGAAAATGGTGATGAATCTATTTTCGGTGTAATGATTGAAAGTTTCCTAACAGAAGGGAATCAAAAAGTTATTGCTGGGCAACCATTAGTCTATGGTCAAAGTATTACTGACGCTTGCATCAATTTAGACACTAGTGAAGAAGTATTGAGTGTGCTAGCGAGCGCGATTAAAACAAGAATGTAATATCTATATTTAAAATTCACAATAGATGTAGTTGCATATCTATCGTGTCTATAAATTAAGAACAAATAAAAAGCCGGTTATCAATTTGATAACCGGCTTTTTTATGTTCAGGAAGAACGGTATGCCACTATCACATGGATGTGAAATAGTGGCGATGTTCAGGGGACTTCTATTAAATTAGGATTTAAAAGAAGTTAGCTTTAAACTCTACACCCCAAAAACGAGGCTCATTAGCATAACCAGTCAAGTTGTTAAAATCGATAGCACCCGTTAATTGCTCTTCATCGGTAATGTTACGACCAAACAAAGCTACTTCATATTCAGCGTCATCACCAAACCATTCATAACCCACACGTACACCACCTTCTAATAATGCATCACCTTTAAATTCGGTAGATTCATACAAGAAGAAGTTAACTTCACTGCGGTAAGACCAATCTGTATAGAAGTAAAGTTCACCGTCAGCAATTTCTTTAGTCCAACGTAAAGCTATATTACTAATCCATTCTGGTGATTGTGGCAATGAATTACCATCAATCATAGCAATTTCATTCATACCATCGCCATCAGCAGCGAACGGATTAGGAACCTGTCTAAATGGGTCATTAATAGTACAATTAGAACCACATGCTGCAACTTCTAATTCAGCATCTTTGATTTCTGTATGGTTATAACTGACGCTAGCGGTTAATACCAAGTCCGGCGTAACAAAGTATTCTGAATCAATTTCAAAACCGTAACCAACAGTTTTGTCGGCATTTAAAAGAGTAGCGGCGTTAGTTGCACCACCAACAGACGTTAACTGCTGGTCACTAACTTCATAATAGAAGACCGAACCATCTACACGTGCTGTGTTTTCTAAAAATACAGATTTAAAACCTGTTTCAATCGATGTAACCGTTTCAGAATCGGCAGTACTACTATTTTCGGAAAATAAAATTCCGCGACCTTGAATACTTGGAGCTCGATAGCCACGTGCAATACGGCCATAAATGTTAGTTTCATCGTTAAGTACATATGACGCACTTAAATCACCACTAACTTGAGAATCATCGACACTGTTAGACTGGGTAAATGGTTGTCCACCAATAGGAGACATAACTAATTCGCCATCCCATTTACGATCATCATCCGAATAGCGTAAACCACCATTGATACTAAGCTTTTCTGAAATTTCGTAATCAAGTGAAGCAAACACTGCCCACGCAGTAGTTTCCATACTTTGAATAGCACGCCCGTTTAATACACCACCACCTAATGTATCATAACTTAGGTTATTGATAGTGAGCTCTTCATCAAAAAAGAAAAAGCCAAATTGATAGTCAAAGTCGCCTAGATCATTACTCGCAATGCGAATTTCTTGAGTTGATTGCTTATGATCTGGCATTTTCGCACCAGTTTCTGAAGGAAATGCTATCGGGCCTGGACCACCGCCTGTTGGTAAAAATACTGCGCCGTAACCACCATCGATATCGCCTACGGAAAACATTTCAGCAGATTCATGACCTGTAATTGACGTTAAAGTATGACTACCAAAATCATATTCAATTTTTAAACTTGCACCTTTCATATCAACCGTTTGATTGTTACGAACAGCAGCATCATGAAAAACGGTCTCACGATCAAAATCAGGAACTAATTCATTAGTACCTGGCGTTATCGTGTTTGCTCTAAAAATACGAGCATCAGCTTCTGCATCTCTAAAGTGGTAGTTAAATAACGCTGAAAAATCGTCATTTGGTTCCCATAACAATTGCAAACGAGCAGCTGTTTCGCCATAGCCACCTAATTGATCTTTTTGTTCAAAGCCCGGTGCTTTGTTATCAATCCAGTCATCCCGGTCTTGCTGTAATAATGAAAAACGAGCAGATAAGGTATCAGTTAAACCTCCACCAACAGCTAAACGAAAATCTGTTGAGCCAAAGCTGCCGTATGAACCAGAAACTGTTGCGTCAAAATCTTGTGTTGGCTTTTTAGATTGAACTTTAACAATACCTGCCGGCGTATTACGACCAAACAGAGTACCCTGTGGACCACGTAAAACTTCTACGCGTTCAATATCAAACATTGGCATACCTTTAGTTAAGGCATTTTCCAATACAACATCATCATAGATAAGAGAAACAGGTTGTGATGCTAACAAATCGAAATCCGTGTTACCTAAACCACGAATATAAAAACGCGGGAATGTACGACCGAAAGAAGATTCAATTAGTAAGCTTGGTACTTTAGCAGACAAAGATCTTACATCCATGCCTGAAGAACCTAGAACTTCTAATTTTTTAGGGGTTAGTGCAGAAACTGAAATAGGTACATCTTTTACGTTTTCTGTACGTTTACGTGCAGTAACTTCGATAACCTCGATGCCAACAACTTTATCAGCATTCTCTTGCGCAATTGCCGAGCCAGAAACGCTAGCAACAGACGCAAAAATAGCCGCGTTTACACAAAGTGCAAGCGACGTTTTTTTAAAAACATTCATTAAGTACTCTCCCAAGAACTGTTTATGTTTTGTTGAATTTTTTATATTTAAGTTTCGCACTATGCTGTGCATAAAACTTTGTTAAATATGTTTAACTTTTATAGGTCAAGATCCTTTAAAAAACTTGTACCGTAAGGCATTTCTTCCAATTTAAATAAATCGGCTATTGTCTGACCTATATCTGCAAAAGTATTTCTTTCGCCGATATTAACAGATCGTACCTGCTTATGAAATGCCACAACAGGCACATATTCACGCGTATGATCATTTCCGTGCCAAGTTGGGTCACAACCATGATCAGCAGTTAAAAACAATACATCGTCATCATTCATTGCAGCGGTAACTTCAATCAAGCGTTTATCGAAGTTTTCTAAAGCTAAAGCAAAACCAACAGGGTCACGGCGATGACCAAAGTCTTGATCAAAATTAACTAAGTTGGTAAATATCAGGCTATTATCTTGTGCAGTTTCTATATGTGAAATCGTAGCATCTAATAAAGCATCAATGCCGGTCGCTTTAGTTTTTTCGCTAATTCCTTGATGAGCATATATATCGGCTATTTTACCAATACTAATAACATGTCCACCAGCTTGGGTTAATACATCTAATACCGTCGGCGCTGGAGGTAAAATAGAGTAATCACGACGATTTCCCGTGCGCTCAAAGTCGTCAGGGCTTTCACCGACAAAAGGCCTAGCAATAACACGACCTATATTCATATCACTAAGTAATTCACGTACGGTTTCACAATACTTATACAGGTTATCTAAACCAAAATGTTCTTCATGTGCTGCTATTTGAAATACGCTATCCGCAGAAGTGTAACAAATAGGCAAGCCGGTTTTAATGTGCTCTTGGCCTAAACTATTGATAATGTCAGTGCCCGATGCATGACAATCACCCAAAATCCCGTCAAAACCTGTTTTTTGATTAATTTTTTCGATCAGCTCAACTGGAAATGCCTTCCCACCTTTAGGAAAATAGCCCCAATCGAATAATACTGGCACACCCATCATTTCCCAATGACCGCTTGGAGTATCTTTACCAGTGCTAATTTCAGCAGCATAACCATAAGCACCTTGTTCTGGCTTTTGGTCTACAACAGGGAAATTACCTTTGCCTGCCTCGAAAGCCGCTTGAACCAAACCCATTTTTGCAAGATTAGGCAAGTTAATTGCGCGTTTTTCTTGCTGGTAGAATGCTTTAGACAAGTTGGCAAAAGTATTGGCTGTAACATCACCAAAATCTGCAGCATCAGGCGCATGCCCAATACCAAAACCGTCGATTACTAAAACTATTGCTCTTGCCATGATACTTTCCCAAATTTTTATAAATGTATTTTAACAAACTTTTTTGAATTTTCCTCGATATACTCGATAAAATTCATGACCAATTGGTCAACATGTGATACTTTACCAAGCAATAAATTATAGACAACTGATATTTTGTAAATATTTAACATTTCCCTAAAGTGGTTAAGGTGAAAGTTATTAAATTCAGTATAATTGGTCCATAATATGAACGCGATAATTTACCGAACAAATATATCGTGTTGAATAATTTTAACCCTATTGTTAACCACACATTTAAGGCTCTTTGTTTTGCAAACCAATAAACCGACAATTATTGCGGTAACTGGTGCGTCAGCATCAGGTAAATCCCTTTTTGCGCAAACTATTTACGATGAACTTCTTCCCGAACTTGGGCCAAGCGGCATCTCTATCATTAAAGAAGATTCGTATTATAAAAGCCAATCTCACCTTTCAATGGAAGAGCGTGTTAAAACTAATTACGATCACCCTAGTGCATTTGAACATAGTTTATTAAGCGAACACTTAACGGCGCTAAGTAATGGCGATAGTGCTGACATTCCGACTTATTGTTATAAAACACATACACGATTAGAAGAAACATTACATTTGTCATCAACATCAATAATTTTAGTTGAAGGCATTTTACTTTTTTCTAATGAAGAATTACGCAATAAATTCGATATTAAAATTTACATCGATACACCATTAGATATTTGTTTAGTTCGCCGTATAAGTCGAGATACCATCGAACGTTCACGTAGTATTGAATCAATTACGCAGCAATATTTAACCACCGTTCGCCCTATGTATCATCAATACATTGAACCGAATAAGCCATTTGCTGACGTTGTAGTAACACGTGGTGGTAAAAATAGAATGGCAATTGAAATGTTAAAAGCAAAAATTCGTCAAATAATGCAAAAATAATATTACGGTTAAGTGATAAATAAAATTTAAAAATATAATAACCATAACAAAGTAAATTATGAGGTAAGTATGGATTTAAGTGCACTTAGAGGCGTAATGGGCATCATTGCTCTATTAGTTATTGCCTTCTTATTGTCAAAAGATCGTAAAGCAATTAATTGGCGTACCGTCGGATTTGCATTCTCTTTGCAAATTTTGCTTGGAGCCTTTGTACTCTACGTACCATTTGGTAAAGATGTTTTAGGCTCAATAACTAACGGCGTACAGCAAGTAATCGACAGCGCCAAAGCAGGCATAAACTTTTTGTTTGGTGGCTTAGGAACTGACGCCATGTTTGGCAACGGCGTTGGTTTTGTTTTCGCTGTTCGCGTACTACCTGTAATTATCTTCTTTTCTTCACTTATTGCCGTACTTTACTACTTAGGCGTTATGCAATGGGTAGTTAAAATTATTGGTGGCGGTTTACAAAAGCTATTAAAAACGTCAAAACCAGAGTCTTTATCAGCAACCGCCAATATTTTTGTTGGGCAGACAGAAGCACCACTCGTCATTCGTCCTTATATCGCTAAGATGAGCCAATCTGAATTGTTTGCCATTATGGTCGGCGGATTAGCTTCTGTTGCAGGTTCAATTCTTGCCGGGTACGCAGGTTTAGGTGTAAAACTTGAATACCTTATCGCAGCTTCATTTATGGCAGCACCTGGTGGCTTATTAATGGCCAAGTTACTAATGCCAGAAACTGAAGAAATTAACAATGACTACAGTGACGTAGAAGTTGACAAAGAAGGCGAAAAGCCAGCAAATGTTATAGATGCTGCCGCATCTGGTGCCGCTTCTGGATTGAAGCTAGCGGTTAATGTTGGCGCAATGCTATTGGCCTTTATCGCAATAATTGCCCTACTAAACTCAATGGTATCTGGCTTTGGTAATCTATTAGGCTTTGAAGGCATTACCATTGAATGGATGCTTGGCTATATTTTCGCACCATTTGCTTTTCTTATCGGCGTTCCTTTTGAAGAAATGCAACAAGCGGGCAGCTTTATTGGTCAAAAAGTTGTGGTAAATGAGTTTTTTGCTTACGTAAACTTTGTTGAAATTAAAGATACTTTATCACCTGTAACACAGGCGATTATCACTTTCGCGTTATGTGGTTTTGCTAACTTATCTTCTATTGCCATTTTATTAGGCGGAATCGGTTCTATGGCACCAAATCGTCGTCCCGACATTGCTCGCTTAGGCATGAAAGCTATGTTAGCAGCAACAATGGCAAACTTAATGAGTGCCGCTATTGCTGGTGTATTTGTTAGCTTGTAAACCAGCTAACAGCCATTAAAACAACGATAGCCCACTCAAATTGATTGGGCTATTTTTTAAAATCTACTTTTATTAATACGAGGCTTATCATGAGTACAATCGAAACCTATGCACAACGCGCACTTGAAATGATGGACTTAACCAGTTTAACCGATAGTGAAAGTGCAGCAGATATTATTGCGCTTTGCCAAAATGCAAAGTCACCTAAAGGTAACACCGCTGCTATTTGTATCTTCCCTCGTTTTATTCCTTTAGCCAAGAAAACATTAGCTAGCCAAGGTACACCTGAAGTAAAAATAGCCACGGTAACAAACTTCCCTCATGGTAATGACGATATAGAAATTGCCGTAGCAGAAACAAAGGCGGCTGTTGCTTACGGCGCTGATGAAGTGGATGTTGTATTTCCTTACCAAGCATTAATCAATGGTAATGAGAGTATCGGTTTTGAATTGGTTAAAGCGTGTAAACTTGCCTGCCCAAAGCACGTACAACTGAAAGTTATTATTGAAAGTGGCGAATTAAAAACTGATGCATTAATTATACAAGCCAGCGAAATTTCAATTGCTGCCGGTGCAGATTTCATTAAAACGTCAACCGGTAAAGTTCCTGTAAATGCCACACCAGAAACAGCTAAATTAATGTTAACTGTTATCAAAAATAACAACACCAATGTGGGTTTTAAACCAGCGGGTGGAGTGAAAAACGCTGAAGACGCCGCTATATATTTAGATTTAGCGAACGACATTTTGGGGACTGAATGGGCAAGTAAAAGTAACTTTAGATTTGGTGCAAGTAGCTTGTTAACAAATTTGCTTAACACCTTAGGTGCTAGCAATAAAACAGCAGATCCTACAAGTTACTAAGTTATATACCCATAGAAATATATCCCTATAAAAAATAATAAGGTTTTATAAAGCGATGGCACAGTTATACTTTTACTACTCAACAATGAATGCGGGTAAATCTACTCATTTATTACAGTCTTCTTATAACTATCGTGAGCGTGACTTAAATACCTTATTGTTTACCGCACAAATTGACGACAGGTTTGCTAAAGGCAAAGTATCATCAAGATTGGGCATTCATGCAGATGCACAATTGTTTGATGAAAATACCAATGTATTGACACAAGTTAAAGCATATATTGAAAGTAATAAATTGGCCTGTGTATTAATCGATGAAGCACAGTTTTTAACTAAACAGCAAGTAAAGCAGTTAACAGATATTGTTGATGAGCTTAAGATACCGGTTTTGGCTTACGGTATACGTACCGACTTTCTTGGTGAAACCTTTGGTGGTAGTGCTGCCCTTCTTGCTTGGGCTGATAAGCTTATTGAACTAAAAACTATTTGCCATTGTGGTAAGAAAGCCAATTTTGTTATTCGTTGTGACGCTGATGGCAATGCAGTTAAAGGCGGGGAACAAATTGAAGTCGGTGGTAACGAACGCTATGAATCGCTATGCCGACGACACTTTAAAGCACTCGTTTGGTAAAATTAGCCTCGCATTAGCAAAGTTCAACTAAAATATTGTTAAAAAGGGATGACATCAGTCATCCCTTTTTATTTATCTTCTTTATTCGCTTATTTGTTATACAACTCTACCAAGAAACTTAGGTGCTACAGCTAACACCTAATATTGCTAACTCACTAAACGAATTAAGAGGAATTAGGCTGTTATCGTTTGATAGATAACAGGTTGTTCATCTACTGCTTGGTTATTAATAGCTAAAGCAGCAAGATATTGCTCACTCGCTAATTTTGCTGAATCTTCATCCCTAGCATGCAATCTTGCAACTACATCACCACGATTCACTAATGTACCAATTGGCAAAATTCTGTCAAAACCAACACTGTGATCGATTTGCTGACCGTTAGCGGTACGACCGCCCTTCAATCCGACTACAGACATACCAATATCGCGAGTTTGCATGCCAACAATATAGCCATGATCTGGTGCAATTACGTCAACAATTACGTTAGCTCGTTGCATAGATGACCAAGGATCTTCCATAAAGTTACTTGGTCCACCCAACGCATGTATCATCTTACCAAAAATTTCTGCTGCTTCACCGGAAGCTAATACCGCATCAATTTTTTTCAACGCTACATCTTCGTTTTCTGCAACCTTAGCACTTACCAACATAGCCTTTGCAAGTGAAACAACAACAGCATGTAAACGTGGTTCACGCAATGTACCATTTAAATATTTTACAGTTTCTGCCATCTCTAAGGCATTACCCGCAGTCGCCCCTAACACTTGGTTCATGTCAGTGATAATAGCTTGAGTTGGTACGCCAGAGCCATTAGCAACATTAACAATACTTTGAGCCAATGCCCTTGCATCATCAATGTTTGACATCATAGCGCCATTACCAACTTTTACGTCCATAACCAGCGAATCTAGCCCTGCTGCCAACTTTTTCGACAAAATTGACGCTGTGATCAAAGGGATAGACTCTACCGTTGCCGTAATGTCACGTATACCATATAAGCGTTTATCTGCTGGAGCTAAATTATCCGTTTGTGAAATAATTGCAACACCAAGATCTTTAACAATACGCTTAAAATCTCCAATACTTGGTTGAACATTAAAACCTGCAATACTTTCTAATTTATCAGATGTACCGCCGGTATGACCTAATCCACGGCCTGAAATCATCGGCACATACGCGCCACAGGCAGCAACAATAGCAGCAAGCATAAAACTTACCTTATCGCCGACACCGCCTGTTGAATGTTTATCTACAATTGGACCATCTAATTCAGGCCAACTTAATACATCGCCAGAATTTTTCATTGCTGAAGTGAAATCAATTATTTCAGAAGTTTGCATACCCTTTTGAAATATCGCCATCGCCATTGAACCGACTTGAGCGTCATTAAAATTCTTTGTTACTAAACCATCGACAAAATATTGTATTTGTTCTTGGGAGAGTGAACCACCGTTACGTTTGGTGCGAATAATTTCTTGTGGTAGTAACATTAATTTTAATCCTTATCGTTCAAGTAAGTCTTTTGGCGTAAAGGCGTCAGGCAATAATTCGCTAACAGTCCATTCCTTTGTATCGTTAATATGATTAACAGCTTTTACAAGCGCATTTGGCGCTAAAAATTCTGCAATCACTTGTCGACATGCGCCACACGGCGGGGTTAACTTTTCTTGATTGGTATAAATAACAATTGCAGAAAATTCTTGCTCACCAGCAATAACACCTTGCGCCAAGCAATTACGCTCTGCACAAACGGTTAAACCATAAGAAGCGTTTTCTACGTTACAGCCTTTTACGACGTTACCGTCAGCTGTTAACGCAGCAGCGCCCACGTGAAAATTGCTGTAAGGTGCGTAAGCTTTTGCAAAGCCATCTTTCGCGGCTTCAACAAGTTCTGCTATTTTATTATCTTCAATCTTTGACATTATCAAACCCTTTAACTGACCAAATGGTCAACTTATGTGTATCCTAATGAATTAGTGTTACAAATGCAACCTAAGAATTATAAAACACGCTAGTTTATGGTGCGTTAAAACTAAGTCAAAAAAATCAATATACTCCAAACGCCCCAAAAAAAAAGCCAACATTAATGTTGGCTTTTAGGTTACTTGTTCATTTATTTAGAACTTGTAACTAACACCTACTTTTACGCGCCATGTTGAATCAGCTGCATAGAATTTATCATCGCGATTACTAGGGTTCGCATACTGATATTTTCTTGTTTCAGGATCAATAGTAAACTCTACTAATTCCTCTGTACCAAAATCATTTCCATACACTTTACCTTTACTGTGATCGATCATATTTAGGAGATTATCAACGGTAAAATAAACAACCGCTTTGTGATCTTGAGAAAATCCAGGAATTTCTTGACGAACACTTAAATCAAGCGTTGTTACCCAAGGCGTAGTTTTTACACCTTTAGGTAAATAACCACCGGCATATTTATCTAAGCCAAGAGCGTTAATGTTGTTATAAAAATTGATTCTATCTTCATCATTAGCAAATATTACATTTGGATCATCTTGCGTTGGAATATATGGCAAAAATGAATCTTGTGTAGCACCTGGGCTTAATAAGCCATACGGGTCACTTAAGCCACCTTCACGATTTCCATCAGCAAAATAGGTAACTGGACGACCAGAGCGACGTTCAAAGAACATATTAATATTGGTTTTATAACCGGCAAAAAACTCTTTTTCATAACCAAGGTTTAATACAAGTCTATGCTCAGTTTCATAACTTGAGCGACCTACTAATGATTCATTACGGTTAATTGTTGGGTTAAAGCCGTAGTTACTACCAGCTGTCGCACTGCCACTAGCGTGAGAGTCTGTAATGTCTTGATTAGTATATGACGTTGTCATACTTACACCACTATCCCAGTTTTTACTTAGTACTAAACTTAGTATTTTCGAACGACCGTCACTATCTGCATTAGTTAACATTAAGTCATTTGTACGTCCAGTAGGATCATCATAAATTATTCTACCGCCATCTGCGGTAGTGCCATCTTCATTACCTGTCAGTGTTACATCTTTCCAAAATGCAGTATTCTCAGCTTTCTTGTATAAATACTCTGCAGTTAAGAAAAAGTCATTGCCTAACACTGGAATGTCAAAACGATAATCTACAGCAATTTGATAACGCCAATCAGATGGAATTTCAAAGTTTGGATCGCTAAAGTTAGTACCGGTAAATTCAGTAGAGCTAGCTACAGCATCCATATCCTCTTGACGTGGGCCAGAAATATCAACATTTTCGAATGCGCCATTTAAAAACACATCACCAATACCAACACCAGGATTAGAGTAAGCATTCGAAATCCAAACAGTAGGTTGCCCACCAGCAAAGCGACCAATACCACCTCGAACAACTAGCTCTTCAGTTGCATCCCAGTTAAAGCCAAAACGAGGTAAAATAATATCTAAACCATCAAGATTTTCAGTATTATTATAACCGGTACGGTCATACATTTGCCCATTAAACTCAGGATTATCATCAGAAGACAAACGTTCATAACGAATACCAAAATTTAATGTTAACTCATCTGAAAACGCCCATTCATCTTGAATATAAAATGCATGTTCATCACGAACAAATTCCGCAGCAGCATCATCCGGATTTAAGCTTGTCGCATTTTTATAAATAATACGTTCAGCGATTTTATTTTCAAAATCATCAAGGCTACCAAATACATAATCGCCTTTCGTATTTTGTAAGAATAAATTGAAAATATCTAAACGTTTAAATTGATAACCTGCTGAAATGCTATGATCACCTAACAGGTAATCAGCATCAAATGCAGTAATAAAGGTCTTTTTATGCAAATCATTTGAATGACGAGAGTGATCCGCACCAATCGCAATATCACCTGACTCAGCTTTAATAACTGTGTCAGAGAAATTACTTAACGATGCTTGTGTCGTTGGGTTATCTAAATAAGTCATACTAAATTGCGTTGATAAATCATCATTCCAATCAGAATAAAGCTTAAACGCATAGTTATTTAACTCTTCAATACGGTTATACCAATGAGATGAAAGTCTCAACTCTCGACCACTTGTCGATTGGTTGCGAGTGCTATTACCTTTATTATACTGATAAGTAAATGCCGCACGATGATCATCGTTAATATTCCAATCTAATTTCAATAATATTTTTTCATCATCAACTTTCGGTGCGGAATTCCAGTCACCAGCATCAAGACCATAAACTTCTTGGGCTATTCGTTGTACTTCTGCAACGTCAGCTGAACTAGCATTTGCACCATTAGCAACATTCGCGTCACTTGGGCCCCATTCAACGGGAGAAGTAGCATCGTAGTACTCATAAGAAGCAAAGAAAAACAATTCATCTTCAATAATCGCACCACCTAATGTGCCACCAAACGTTGTTTCATCAAACTCTAATGGTTGCTTGTTGCCATTGTTATTTGGCTTACCCGCCATACCATCATTTTGCGTTTCATAGAAAAATGAACCAGATAGTTCATTGGTACCTGATTTAGTAACAGCATTTATTTTTGCGCCTTGAAAGCCACTATCTTTTGCATTAAATGGCGTTACGTCAATTGTTACTTGATCTATTGCATCAAGAGATATTGGTGAGCGTGTTGTTGGATAGCCGTTCGCATTCAGTCCAAAATCATCATTTTGCCCAATACCATCTACACTGATACTATTAAACTTAGGGTTTGTACCTGCGACACTTAATTGACCATTAACCGGAGAAAGAACAGCCAGAGGGTTATTACGAACAATATCTTTAATATCTCGGTTGAAACTTGGTGAATTAGTAATATCTTCAGAGCCAAAATAGCTATTACTACCAATGTTACCTTGAAGAATACGACTACCTGTTACTGAAATTCTTTCTATATCTTCTTTAGGATCAAGTTGTACATTTAGTTTAAATGTATCGCCTAATGTTAAATAAACATCATTAAAAGTGTTTGCGCCGTCTGTACCGGTAATTGTAACTTTATAAGGGCCGCCTACACGTAAACCTCGGCTAGAAAATGCACCTGAATCATTTGTTGTCGTTGTTGTTACCCGCCCTGATGGTAAATGAACTATTTCAACTTTAGCGTTAACTGAGCTTTTGCCCGCTGGATTCAAAATGCTACCTCGTATTGCTGAAGAGGTATCATCAGCCATAGCTGATGTAGACAAACCTAGCGCTAAAACAACCGCGCCGGCGATATTAGAGAGACGATGATTTTTCATCATTTTATTCCTTGGTAGAAGTTTATTATGTTTTATAAATTGTTTAATTTTAGCTTCACTTAGTTTAATTTTTAATCTAATTATTATTTTTTAAGTGTATTTCAGCAGAAATTAGACCAGAGTTTCGTTACATTTTCATTACAAACTTTTACAACCTTTATTTTGCTAAGTTAGATTATTTTTCAAAATAAAATAATAAAACAAACAACAATACAACAACCCCATAAAATACAACAAGATAAAAGAAACTTTTAAACAAAGGCAAAAAAACCTTATAACAATAACTGTATTAAAATTAATTTTTCATAACAAAAAATCATTAAAACACACCATGTGGTCAGGATAAAAACATCTATGCTTCAATTGGCTTTTATAAAGGTCTATAGTAAATTGAATTTATTAACCATCCGAACACATACGACAAAAAAACTGTATATTGAGATATAACAGTATACAAAATGTATTAAAACAGTGTCTTAAGCAGATAATTCACTTAAACTATTCGCTTTACCAAGAACAAGAAATGATTTTTTGATTAAAAATAGTATTTTATTCGAAAAATTGAGTGAAATTTGAACTTAAAATGTTATGACTAATGTAAAGCATAGAACAAGATCAATAAAATGTAACATTGGCGTAATAATATAAGACTAACTAAATATAAAAATAAAAATTGAAAGGTTATTAGTGTGAGTAATAATACAACAAATGATAAGCAAGGAAGCATCAGGACGCGCAGTGAAGCCGTCATTTTATCTGCCGCGCAAAAAGAGTTTATTCTGCAAGGTTATAAAGGTGCTACTGTGCAATCCATTGCAGATTCAGCAGGTTTGCCAAAAGCAAACGTGCTGTATTATTTTAAAAACAAAGAAAATATCTATCATGCTGTACTGCAATTAACCTTAGATACATGGGATCAAGGCATTGGAGATATTGATAGTAGTGACGGACCAGTTGTTGCCATTGAAAAGTTTATTGCTGCTAAAGTAAAAATGTCTTTTGAACACCCACAAGCGTCAAAAATTTACGCGTTGGAAATAATTCAAGGGGCACTGCACTTAAAAGAATTTGCTCGTACTTATTTACGACAATGGGTTCGAGAAAAAGCAAAGTTATTTCAAGTGTGGATTGATAACGGTGAAATGGTTAATGTCGACCCCGTTAAACTCATATTTCTTATTTGGTCTTCCACCCAGCACTATGCTGATTTTGAACAACAAATATTAACCATAATGAACCGTGCCGATTATGAAGAAGACGATGTTACACAAGTAACCGAGTTCTTAACTGATTTCATTTTACGTGGCTGCGGCTTAAAATAAGGAAAGCACGTGCGATTGTTAACCACCATTTTAGCAACAACTTTATTGCTAACAGCTGGATGTAATATGGCTAGTTCAAAAATTACAGCACCTTCTAAACTCCGTATTGCTACATTTAATGTCAGTATGGAAGCACTTAACTATCTACCCACTGATCAAAGCCAGAATGCAAAGGTTTCTGGTAATGAATTAACGCTAGCATTAAAAAATAATCGTCAACAAATCAAGAATATTGCCGAAATTATTCAACGAGTAAATCCTGATATAATCTTGCTAAATGAATTTGACCGCTTCGATGACTCGCATCAATCACTGAAGCACTTTATCGCAAATTATCTTAATAAATCTCAAAATGGCAATAAAGCGGTCGATTACCCATATTTTTATCAAGGTCCTGTGAACACCGGAGTGCCAACAAAATACGACTTAAACAATGATGGTAAAGCAGGCACTTTACCGAGTGATGCTTATGGCTTTGGTCATTTTCCTGGTCACTTTGCCATGGCATTGTTATCTAAGTACCCAATCGATGAAGATAAGATCAGAACCTTTCAATTGTTTAAATGGCAAGACATGCCAAATGCTTTAGTGCCTGTTGATCCTAAAACTGGCAAGCCTTGGTATAGTGACCAAGCGTGGAATAATTTCCGCTTATCTTCTAAATCACATTGGGACATACCAGTTAACATTAATGGCAGCAAACTACATGTTTTAGCTAGTCACCCTACACCGCCTGTGTTTGATGGCCCTGAAGATAGAAATGGTAAACGCAACTTTGACGAGCTACGTTTCTGGATAGATTACTTAACGCCAAGTGCTGCTAGTTACATATATGATGACAACAAACAATACGGTGGTTTAGCACAAGACCAAGCCTTTGTTATTCTGGGTGATTTGAATGCCGATGCCATAGATGGCAATGCAATTAAAGCAGGTATACACCGCCTAACGAATCACCCACGTGTTATTGACCCGCAGCCAGAAAGTGAAGGCGGAAAACATCATAGAATCGATAATCCCCACGCTAAAAATCATACTGCATTTTGGGGCATGCGAGCTGATTATGTTTTACCGGCAAGAGCACAAATGTCTGTTCTTGATTCAGGCATATTTTGGCCTAAAACTGATGAAGACGAATTTCGTTTAATTAAAGACCGTGCAGCGTCATCAGATCACCGCCTAGTGTGGGTAGATGTTGAATTGAAAAAGTAATTACAACCATTTTCTCAATTGGTAGCGCTTACTATTTACTAAACAGTAAGCGCTACTAAATAATAAATTTACCGGACAAAAAGATGAAAAAATTCGTTCCTAGTATTTTAGCCAGCATGATGGTCATGTCATGTAGTCAACTATCGACTAACGATTCCAATGAATTAATCGTAAAAGATAATGCACCTAAAAACATTATTATGATCGTCGGCGATGGTATGGGCCCTGCTTATACGACTGCTTATCGTTATTTTCACGATAACCCAGCAACAGCTCAAATAGAGCAAACCGTTTTTGACCGCCATCTAGTGGGTAGTGCCAGTACTTACCCGGCAAGAGTTTCCGGTTATGTCACTGATTCGGCTGCAGGTGCAACAGCGCTGGCAACCGCAACAAAGTCATATAATGGCGCTATCGGTGTTGATGTTGATAAAAAGCCAGTTGAATCCGTACTTGTGTGGGCAAAAAAGCAAGGCAAAAAAACTGGTATGGTTGTGACATCACAAATTAACCATGCAACGCCTGCTTCATACTTAGCTCACAATGAAAGCCGTCATAATTACAATGAAATTGCTGACAATTTTTTAGCCGCCCATGACAATATCGATATTATGCTGGGTGGCGGTTGGCAGTATTTTATTCGCGAAGATAAAAACCTAGTCGAAGAATTTCAAACGAAAGGTTTTAACTATATAAATAACTACAATCAACTTACACAGCTACCAAGTGATGAGAAGGTATTAGGTTTATTCGCTGATAAAGGCCTTCCATGGGCATTAGACGATAGTAATAAACATCGACTATCCGCACTGACTAAAGCAGCCGTTAATCAGTTAGAGAACAAAAACGGCTTTTTTATGTTGGTTGAAGCGAGCCAAGTCGATTGGGCTGGCCACGGCAATGATATTGCTGCAGCAATGGCTGAAATGGATGATTTAGCTAAAACTTTAGAATACCTAGAAAACTATGTGAAAGAAAATCCTGATACCTTAGTGGTATTAACGGCTGATCATAGCACTGGTGGCTTCACGCTTGGCAGAGACGGTGATTATTTATGGCAACCCGACGTGCTTAGAACGATGACAATGTCGCCTTCAGCGATCGCCAAAAACTTAGCTAAAAATAGTATTACACTTTCCTATGTAAATGAAATGCTTAATTTTAATGTTACTAGTGATGAGATAAAAGAATTACAAGCAACTAAAGCTGAAGCACAACGTACACTAGCAGAGTTTAACCAATCTCCTAAAATTGCAGGAAAAATGATTCCTTCAATTGAAAAAGCATTGCACAAGAACATCAATCACATCATAGACCAACGTACTGTGACCGGTTGGACAACATTTGGTCATACCGCTGTTGACGTACCTGTTTTTGCTATGGGTACTCAGAAAGAACTTTTTGAAGGCTTAAGTGATAACACTGAAATTGCTAACAAAATATTTTATTTATTAGGCAAAAAATAATAATTAAAGGGTAAGTTACGACAAAGTAATTAACCTGACGACTGTTAAAATTACGCCAAACATAAACGCCGAGTAATATTGTATTACTCGGCGTTTTTTTATCTTGTAAACTCTGAATCGCATATATTTAATTTTAATGCGAGTAAACTACTCGCTTAACGCGTCATTCAAACGTTTAAAGCCTTGTTCAAGGTCGTTAATTAAATCATCAACATTCTCTAAACCTACATGCAAGCGAATAAGCGGAAATTGATACGGCCATTGTGTTGCAGAGCGCATGTTATTCACCTTAGCAATACCAAGAATTAAGCTTTCAAAGCCGCCCCAAGAATAACCCATTTTAAAATGTTCCATACCATCTAAAAATGCGGTTAATGCCGTTTGGGTACCTTTATTCAAGACAAAAGAAAACAAGCCATTTGAACCAGTAAAGTCACGTTCGAATACTTCATGGCCTGGGCATGACGGTAACGCAGGATGTAAAATAGTTTCTACTTCCTCCCTTGTCGATAGCCATTGTGCAACCTTCAAGGCACTCGCTTGGTGTTGCTGTAATCGCACACTTAAGGTTCTAATACCACGCATGGCCAAATATAAATCATCTGGTGAAGTGCACTGCCCCATGGTGTAACTACTTTCTCGCAACTGCGGCCAGTACTTCTCTGTTGCCGTTGCAGTACCTAACATAACGTCTGAATGGCCAACAATATATTTAGTAGCTGCTTGAATAGAAACATCAACACCATGATCAAAAGGCTGAAAATTGACTCCTGCTGACCAAGTGTTATCCAACATAACCACACAGTCATGACGATGCGCAACTTCAGCAATCGCCGGTACATCTTGCACTTCCATGGTAATTGAACCGGGCGATTCAAGAAAAATCACTCGAGTATTTGGTTTTATTAACGCTTCAATGCCACTGCCAACTAGCGGGTCATAATAGGTTGTTTCAATACCTAACTTTGCTAATATTTTGTCGCAATAATCTCGTGTCGGTTCGTAGGCTGTATCAACCATCAAGATATGTTCGCCCGTTTTCACAAAGGCTAAAATAGCGTTGGTGATAGCAGCGGTGCCAGATGGATATACCGCACAACCTACCCCTCCTTCGAGTTCAGTCATAGCGTCACTAAAAGCAAAAGAGGTCGAAGTACCACGACGACCATAGAACAATACTTGATTGGCTTTATTCGCTGTTGCATGTTTCATTTCTTTAACAGAATTAAACACTACCGTTGAAGCGCGTTCTACCGGAGGGTTTACCACACCGCGAGTCCATTGGCTTTTACGGCCAGCATTGATGATTTTGGTTTCTTTTTTCATTGAACGCTTTTCCCAATGTTTATTTTTTAAGTCATCTATTAGCCACAACATGCATTAGCAATACAATTACAGCTATCTAGCCATCTATAGCTCTTTTATATCGTGAATATCAATAATAAGCACGTACTTTTTTGCCATGACATAGTCATATTTGATATTAACGACAATATGCAAAGATGATTTGGAGAAAGCGACAATACGGGCATGGACAAATCAGGGGAATGATAAATATCAATTGATGATGAAAATTAGTATCAGCCTAAAGGCTAGAAAAATTGTAAAGTCAGATAGTTTCCATTTCGATATATCAAATCATGGAGTACTGTTTCAAACGCAAGAGTTTTTAGCCGCTGATGTATATCAAACTGTGGGGAATTTTTGAGATAACCAATAACCTTAATTTAGTGAGTAAAATGCACACAAGTTATTATGAGTGCTCTGATAAGCACACAAGCTCCTGATAAGTTATGTTTTGTCGAAAGTTCTAATCACTAGGTAGGGTAATTCTGAATCCAGTTTGCAGATTAGCGAGTGTTAAACATTAAAAACTACTTCTAAAGCTATTGAAATTAAAAGTAATCAACCCAATAACAAAATGATATTAATAACGTGTTAACAGGGAGTATAAATTGCAGCATATTATTTTAAAATTCATTTTACTGATCAGCTCTTTTTTATCCGTTAATGCTACTTTATCAATACCTTTATCATCGATTATTAATAATGATACTCAGCAAATTGAGTATGTAGAATATAAGCAAGCAACTCATTCTCTTAACCTAGAGAAAATACCCGATGGAAAGTTACATCATAAAAAAAGTACTTATAAAGCATGTAAGTCGTATATATGTAAAAACTACCCTTTAGATTCATTTAATTTATATAAAGATTCATTGTCACTCATTGTGGCGCTCGGCACTCAACAACAATATCGAAAACAAAAAATAATACTTCTCAACATTGCTACTAGACAATTACACCAACCAAGCCACCTAACCTTCTACCAAGCTGAAAGTAAAAGCTCTGCGTATAGAAACTTCTGCTAGTAAGAATATAACTTAGCGCTTGTTGAACACTAAACAGTAACAAGCCCTAGTCATCTTCATGGTCAAGTTAGTTTTATAACGTAACGTTAGGTGTTTGTATGAATAATTTTTTAACTTATAATTTTTATTTGGCGTTAGCGCCATGGTTTGTTTTTGTCGGTTTATCTTTTGTTGCTGTCATATTGATGATGTTCGCTAAGAAACGTCGTGGTATTGCCATTGCTTTTGCTGTTCTCGTACAAATGTTTTCCCCTGACCCTCTTGTTGAAAAAACAATTGCTATGGTGGTATCCGAAAAGCGAAACATTAAGAAGCAACAAGGAAAAGAAGACGGCAAGAACAAAAATAAAGCACTGATAATAAAACCTGATAATCCTGATATTCAATGACGTAAAATAAAATGCCAGCATATGAAAATCAGGTGCATTTGCTGTATTTAGCTGTAAATGTCGAGTTTTGTGGCAATTGCGATGATTTAATAATGATGCATTATGAAATCGAGTATTAATCACTAATTTGCCAATAGCCGTCCTTTTACACTAAAACAAGCCCATTTGTTTACTGGTAATTGAGTCAAAGTCTTTACCAATAAACGGTAATATATCGTTCGCTATCGGTTTGAGTTGTTTTTCAACATAAAAGTCATAATCTAGCGTGCTTTCGTTGAATTCTAACGGTTGAACGCCATCAAGTGTGATGACATAACGTATGGTTCTTCTATGCTCGTATTTTGGCGCTAACCCGTTTTCTTTCAGTTTATTGTTAGCAATTAAAGCGGCTTTAATATGCGGAGGTGTATTTACGTAGTCAGCAAGTTTACGTCTAATTTTTTTCTGATAAATTAACTTGCTATCATATAACCCTGCTTTTAACTCATTAACAACGTTAACAATGTATTCATCAATCGGCTGATCATTAAAAATCAGTCGGTATAGCTCTTGTTGAAAATCTTTACTGACCTCCGTCCAATCACTTCGCACCGTTTCTAAGCCTTTAAATGTCAGCCTATCACCAACAAGGCCCGCGTATCGCTTCTTAGTACCAATACTTTTTATTCCTTTACTAATTTCTTGACCACGTACGGTTGGCATTAAAAATTTACTAAAGTGCGTTTCAAATTCGATTTCAAGTTCGCTAACAATATCAAACTGCTCTTTTAGCGTACTTTGCCATTTATTATTAATAAAATCCTGCAAGGTTTTGCCCAAGGCTTTACTCGACGCTATTGTTTGATCATCGCCAATATGGACAAATATTGAATCGGTATCGCCATAAATGACTTGATAGCCTTTTGCTTCAATCCACATTGAAGTGGTTTTTAAAATGCTATGGCTACGTTTAGTAATTGAACCTGACAAACGAGGATCAAAAAATCGGCAGCCTGTTGAGCCCAAAATACCGTAGAAGGAATTCATGATAATTTTAATCGCTTGCGACAAAGCAGCATTCTTATCTTCTTTAGCTTTGTCGCGCTCTTTCCACAGCTCAGTGATGATATTAGGTAAAAAGTGTTGCTCTCTTGAAAAATAAGCGCCATCAAAGCCTTTTATCGCGGTTTCTGGAGACTTTAAGCCTTCAATCAACCCCATAGGGTCAATATTGAAACAACGAATAATACTGGGATATAGGCTTTTAAAATCTAATACCAAAACGTTGTTGTAAAGGCCTGGCGTCGAGTCCATCACAAAGCCACCAGGAGATTCAAAGCCTTGGTCGCCATCGCCCATATTCGGCGCCACATAGCCACTGCGATGTAACTTAGGCAAATATAAATTAGTAAAAGCGGCTACTGAGCCACCGACTCTATCAATGGCTAAGCCTGTCAGTTGTGCTCTTAACATCGCAAATTCGAGTAATTGTGTATGTTCAAAAATCAATGAAACTAAACGGCAATCTTCAAGGTTATATATGGCGAGTGCGGTTTTATTGTGATGAAAGTTGTCAGTTATTTCCTGCACTCTATTTTCAACGTCAGAGACTTTTTTGCCTAAGCCTAATAAGGTATTCGCGACATTATCAAGCGAAAAGCTCGGAAAACTATAAGTGGCAGATTTTAACAAATCGATACCATCAAGCACCACACGACCGTTTATTTCAATGAAAAGCTGCTCACTGGCTTTATTTTTCCGCCAATGCGGCGCTTTACCATCTCGGCCGATAGTAAATTTAATTCCGTGTAAGTCATAACGCTTTTGCAACAAGTTAAAATCAAAGTTGATAACATTCCAGCCAATAACAATATCAGGGTCGTGTTGTCTAAACCAATTTAACAAGCTCAGCAGTAATTGCTGCTCGTTGACTTGCCAAATTATTTCTATTTCGGCATCTGCGGCCTTTTGGGTGTCTTGTTCACGTATGTCTTGTTCACGTATGTTTTGTTCACGTATGATTTCTTCAGCACTGGCAATCATCAACACTTGTTGGCAAGTATCGCTATGTAAGCCGATAGAATACAAATCGCCTGACATCGAACATTCTATATCTAACGAGACGACGTTTAATTTAATATCAGTCTGTTGTGCTTTATCAATACGCTTGCATTTAACTTGCTCAAAACGTTGATAGCCTATTTCAGCTTGTTGATGTTTCTCTTTTTCAATTGATGAATGCTTTGCTGCAACACTGTTGCCGGTGAACATCAGATCAGCAGTAATAAAACGTTCCATTAAAAATCGGTCATCTGGACGAAAGTCATCTTCGTAGCACTTTATACCATTACTTTTCAGCGCCTCCCTTGCTTGATAAAACTCTCGCAAAGTTGAAAAATAGACGGCAGTAACCGCTACTTGATTGAACGCCTTAAGCGAAACTGGTTTTATTTCCGCTGCTTTTAACTTTTGATTAGAAAGAATACCTTCAATTTTATCAACTACCGGATTCTCTACAAAAAGCACCACACGTTCATGATTAACAATGAGTTCTACAGGACCATTTGGTGTTTTTAGCCACAAGGTTATTTCTAATTTATTACCGCGATCGCGAACGGAACGCGTAAGAATAAATCCTCGAAAGGAGTTAGCTACACTTGTTTTTTCGGTGACAACTTGTGAAGAAATTTGCATTAAACGGCTAATACCCGATGGATTAATTAGTGTAATTAAATCTAACAAACTGTTAATATATACAGCAGTATAAGTCATCTATTCTCGATAGGAAACCAAAGCAGCAATGTTAAGCGATAAAATTAAGCAAGTGATCCGTACTTCCTACAAAAGCATAGGTGAAAATCTAACCAACTTTAATCCACGTAAGCAACAAACATTCTTAATTGCTGAGATTGCCAAAACCCTTGCTGGGGAATACGATAAGCAGCGTAAAATTATTACTATTGAAGCCGGTACCGGTACCGGAAAGTCTTTAGCTTATGCCTTAGGCTCAATTCCATTAGCGATAAGTCGCGACAAAAAAGTTTGTATTGCAACAGCAACCGTTGCACTGCAAGAACAGCTGGTCGATAAAGATCTACCCTTCTTAAAAAAGCACAGCGGACTCGATTTTAATTTCACCTTAGCAAAAGGTCGACAACGCTATGTTTGTCGTCAAAAATTAACCCAAGCTGTCGCCAATGATGATAGCCCACAAGTAGGTTTTACTTTCGCTGAAAAACCGCAAGCGCATGACATTAGAATGCTAAATAGTATGCATAAAGCGCTAACCGATAACACTTGGTCTGGTGATATTGACTCTTGGCCTGACCCGGTTAATCACAGTATTTGGCAACAAATACAAGCTGACAAACATAGCTGTTTAAAACATTTATCCGATCACGCTCATTGCCCATTTCACAAAGCTAGAGAGACCATGGAAGCGGCCGATGTGCTCGTGGTTAACCATAGTTTACTACTTGCAGATTTAGAGCTAGGCGGCGGCAGAATATTACCCAGTCCAGAAGACACTTTTTATATAATTGACGAAGCACACCACCTCCCAAAGGTTACGCGTGACCACTCCAGCGCCAACCTTACCATCAAGGGAGCCATTGACTGGCTTGGCAAGTTACAAGAAACCGGTGATAAAATCGCAAAACTAGTAAAATCAAACAGTGCAATTTCTCCTTCAATAAAATTAGCCGATGATTGCCAAGATATTCTTGTTGATATGCAAAAAGTATTGGGGTTTATTGACAACAATCGCAGTATTTATTTTAACGAATCAGCAGTAAATAATGCTAAAAACCAAACGCCATTATACCGTTATGAAAATGGTATTATTCCGGCAACATTAAAGAATTGGGCTGAAGATTTAAGTGAAAGTTCAAAGAAATCCTTAGCCCATTTAAATAAACTTTATAACTTATTAATGGAATCGGTTAAAGATGGTGATACCCAAATGTATTTGGCTGAACCATTGCTAGCAGAAGCTGGATTTATGATCCAACGGTTAGAAAATTTTAATGCCTTATGGCAATTATACGCAAAAACCGACAGTGAAAAAGGTGCCCCGATGGCACGTTGGATGGAACAGTTAGAAGGTAAACGCAGCGACTTTTTACTGTGTGCTTCGCCAATTGAAGTCGGTTTTGCTTTAGAAGATATGCTGTGGTCAAAATGTGAAGGCGCAGTGTTATGTTCAGCTACTATTTTAGCATTAAATTCATTTGACCATTTTCGCCGACAAGCTGGCTTGCAAACTAATGATGGCACTCAGTACCAAAAAGTTGAATCGCCATTTGACTACCAGAATAATGCTCAACTTATTATTCCAAAAATGCAATTTGAGCCTAGTTCAGACAATTTTACCGACGAGCTTATCGAAAAATTACCTGCCATGCTTAAACGCGGTAAAGCCAGCTTAGTTCTGTTTTCTTCTTACTGGCAAATGGACAAAGTTGTCACTGCCCTGCGAGAAAAAACGAAGCTAAGCGTTTTAGTGCAAGGCGAACAGTCGCGACAGAAAATTATAGAAACACACAAAGCACTATGTGATAAAGAGCAGGAAAGCATTATCTTTGGTACGCAAAGTTTCTCAGAAGGATTAGATTTACCCGGCGAATATCTAACCAATGTTATTATTACCAAACTGCCATTTTCGGTTCCTTCTTCTCCCGTTGAAGAAGCACAAGCTGAATATATAACGGCTAAAGGGGGTAATCCTTTTATGTCGATATCAGTACCCGAAACATCGAAAAAGTTAATCCAAGCTACTGGTCGCTTACTCAGAAATGAGAAAGACTATGGCTTTGTGACGTTAATGGACAAACGCGTTGTTAGTAAACGTTACGGTAAAGACTTATTAAACTCTCTTCCGCCATTTAAACGAGTGATAGAGTAATTTTATATCTTCAGTTTTTCATAATCTTATGGATGTTTTTTAGTTACATTTTACCAATAAAAAAGTTTATTCAAGCTACTGTTAGTGCTCTATGATAACGAAAGTACTAATAGCTGTTTAGGTAACTTAATGGAAAACTGGGATGATTACCGTCTTATTTTAGCGCTGCACCGTGGAAAAACATTAAGAAATGCAGCGCAACAACTAACGTTAAACCACAGTACCGTTTCACGTCGTCTCGCTAGCTTAAATCAAAAGTATGGTTCAGATATATTTGATTTAAGCCCTAAAGGGTATGTATTGACTGCTTTAGGGCAGAGTTTACTGCTATCAGCAGAAAAAATTGAACAATTTGTTTTTGATGATAATCGGCTTAAGCGCGTGCATCAATCTGACTTAACAGGGGAAATAAATCTTTCAATTCCTCCCGCGATTGGACAGTACTTATTGCTTGATGAGTTACATAGCTTTCAACAGCAATATCCGCAAATAACTCTTAACGTGCAAACTTCGTATCAAATAGTCAATTTGGATAGATGCGAGGCAGACGTAGTGATTAGAGTATCCAACCAGCCAAGCGAGCACTTAGTAGGACATAGGTTATTTCCGATTATGTTAAGTTACTATGCCAGTAAGCAGTATTTAATGGATAACTCTGTTGATGATTATCAATGGATAACGAGTACGGCAAATTTAACACCAAGTTGGATTGAACAATCGCCTTATCCTGCGGCAAATATTGCCATGAGAATTGAAGACCTTGTGCTGCGCCATCATGCTGCATCACAAGGCCAGGGCATGATATTAGGCGCATGTTATATTGCTGATTCAATGGTAAATCTTCAACGTATGGATAATAAAAAAACCTTTCCACATCAAGATATTTGGGTATTAACTCATCCTGATTTAAAACAAGTTCCTCGCATTAAGTTATTAATGACCTTTTTAACAAAAGCTTTGAGAGCAAAAGAAAAGCTAATTAATGGAACAATAACCTAAGACGCTATTTATCTAACAATATAAAGAAAAATTGACTAACTCTTGGGTAAAAAACTAACGGCACTTTCTGGCTTATGTAAGGCAAATGCGGTTATCTCCCAGCCTTTTGGATTTTTATTAAGAAAATACGTTGCGCCGGCACGATCATACACCTCGCCATTAGCTAAATACCGAACGGCAACATTGCTTGCTAACGCGATGTTTTCAGCTAAAAGTTTAATTTCTACTTTTTCCCAAGCGACTTTGTTAACACCTTTTTCTTTAAGACCATTTAAAAAACCAGTAACACCTTTATTCATGCTTTCAGGTGTCAATATCACAGGTTTACCACCTGTCTCTTATACACATCTCCGAGC
>OLHF01000053.1_pt1 | contig 36956 bp, 34 predicted proteins | sample 1609471 | NCBI WGS metagenome assembly OLHF01 (sample SAMN05416858, study PRJEB24817) | seawater metagenome | isolation source: Sea water | place: Canada:Atlantic | collected 2013-11 | reverse complement strand
ACACAGAGTAGATCGTCGGCAGCGTCAGATGTGTATAAGAGACAGGGTATATATCAATTTGATTTTAAACTATATTATACCAGTATTAAGGGACAATATAGTTTCTATCATTATCGTTTAGTGCTTTTCGCTATTTTTTTCTCTACTTGAGCCAAAAGAAGTTCAATTTCTGCTTGTCTGTATTTGTCTGCTAATAAGCTGTTAACTCGTAAAGGAACTTGTTTAGCCACTAATAAATGTTTCTTTGCTTGATGATATTTACGTTCATCAAATAGAAATTCACCATAAAAAAAGTTTGATATTTTTCCATGTGGATTATTTTCCAAACCTTTTTTTAGCAGCACTTCTGCGTCATCATCATCACCAAAAGCAATCGGCCAGCCAGGTACTTTATGATATAGCACTCCTAAACTCGTAAATGCCGAGCCTGCTAAAGCCTTCGGGTTGAGCTCTATCGCTTTCTCAAAGTCTTTCTTAGCATCTTTAGCAAATGATAATGCTCCTAAACCGCCACTAGCACCTGCAAAGCTTGATTTAATAATACCGCTCCACGCCCACACTTTTGCTTTTTCAGGATAACTAGAAGTTAACTTATTCGCTTGTTCGATAAGGTTTACAAATGCTTCTTCTTGTATATCATCGTTTAATTCAAAATTAACGTGCGCCCAATTATCACTTAGTTGTTGAACATCTTCATCAAGTGTTGCGGCAATTATCTGGCTACTAAAAGTAAAGCTTAGTACCGACAATAACGTAATCCCCCCCTTCTTCATTGAAAATAATTTTCTTTTATTGCTAACTAAATTTTTCATCATTAATTCCTTCATTTTTAAATTAAAGTCAAAAATTTTACTCATATCTAATTGACTTCTTTCACTGTTTGCTACTGTTCAATATGAAAACTAAACACCTGTTAATCGAAATATTGAGTGATAAATTGGTCAACCCCTTTTTCATAAAACTTATTTTCACTTTCTTGTTTAAGCCCTGCAATTTTCTTAATTTTATTGATATTTTTTCTGAGTGCATGATCTACCAACTCAGGAATAAAGCCATTAAGGCGAACAAATAACCTTTCAGGCCAACCCACTGTTGCTCTTGGTTTACCTTTGATTAGCTGTTTTAACAGTGCAGATGCAACATCTTCCGGTGCATCAACCTTATTGCCCAATGCATAATTCATTTCATTTGCGGCTTCACCATTAATGGTTGTTGCGGTCGCCCTTGGCGCAAAGTAAAACACTTGGTCTTCGCTATTAGCTAACTCCCGTTGTATTGACTCAGTAAAGCCGCGCAAACCAAACTTAGAAGCACAGTAGCTGCTATAACAAGGAAAGCCGATACTACCCAACGCAGAGCCAACATTAACGACATATTTTTCCGTGCTAGTATTTTCACGACCTTGCGCTAAAAATAATTGCGTTAACATCATAGGCGCCATTAAGTTAATATTTATTGCCCGTTGCATTGCTTGCTCTGTCATGTCTTCAAAGCGTGAAAAATCACTAACACCGGCACTGTTAATTAGCATATTGGCACCTAATATTGACGCCTTTGTAATAAGATCTATTTTGCCTTGTTTGGTGGTAATATCGGCACTCAAATAGTTGTGTTCTTTACCGGTTTCAATATTAAGTTGATGCTGTAAGGCCTTAAGGTTTTCTACATTGCGCGCTACTAGTAGCAATTCGGCTCCCTGCATTGATAGCTGTTTCGCTATAGCGGCACCTATACCACCTGTTGCGCCAGTTATTACCACTGTACATAATTCAATTTTCATTTAGTTACTCCCAATACGGTCAAAATCCATAAGCTAGCATGTGCAAATTTGAATGCTTTTCAGTGCTAATTAATTTACTAATTCAGGTTGATAAATTTCATCTAATCGCTCAGCGAAATTAGCTAAAGCGGCTGGTCGTCGAATTCGGCCATTCGCTGTCATCAATTCACTGTTAGGCAAGATCGCAGTTTTTAAATAAAAGTAAGCTTTGATTTGCGCATAGTCGGGTAAGGTTTTATTGAGCTCTTTAATATTTTTTGACACTTGCTCAAGTGATGTCGTGTTTTTATCAATGTAAATTACCGCACAACAAAAAGGTTTTGCATCACCAAATACAATGGCCTGTTTAATATGTGTTTGAGCAAGAAGTCTAGACTCAATCCATTCAGGGTTAACGTTGCGGCCAAAGCTAGTCACTAAGGTATTTTTCTTGCGACCTTGAATAATTAAGTAACCGTCGTCATCAAGATAACCTAAATCGCCCGTGGCATATTCAGTTTTCCCCCAAGAACTTTTGTCTCCGGCATAGCCAAGAAATAATGGCCCTTGAACAATAATCTCATTTTGTTCAATTTTAACTTTCAGATGCGACAGTATTTTCCCGGCACTTTTAGGTTGATTGTTATTGATTGTATTTAAGCTCACCACTGAGCAGCATTCAGATAAGCCATAACCTTGAAAAACAGGTAAACCACTTGCTTTAGCCGCGCTTAATAACGCTGGAGCGGTATGTGCGCCACCTACAGCAATAAATTGTAAACTTTTCGGTGCTTGCCAACCCATTTCACAAGCTTGCACCAAGCCTTTCAATATTTCAGGCGTTGTAATTAAGCTGCTTGGCTCTGATTGACTAATTTGCTGAATGAACTTATTAAAATTTAGCGACGAACTGCCATTAAAACCTAATGACGATAACGTTGGTATTTCAACGGTGGCACCATTTAGTAGTGGTGCGTAAATACCAGCTATGTTTTCTAAAAGTGTTGCTAAGGGCAATACACTTAGGTGCTTAGTAATTTTACTTGTTATATTTTTAGCTAATACCTCGGCCACTTGCCATTGATGTGCATTACTTAAACATGCACCTTTGGGTTGCCCTGTAGTTCCTGAGGTAAAGGTAATTTTGGCAGTTCTATCAGGTATGCACTTCTTATCTTCAGCTAGTCTTGCATAGGGTAAGGAATAAAGGGACATATCTGAAGCTGATTCAATCAAATCAGCTTCTGGTAATCGCTCAATAAACTTATCAGCAAATAAGGCATCAGCAATTAACACGTCACAACCCGCCGTAATAAGGCTATGTTGCACTTGTTCAGTACTAAAGTAAGTTGGTAATGGCAATAGCACAATATCAAGCTGCTGACAGGCAATATCAATCAAAACCCAATCAATACCATTATCTAAGCATATAGCAACAGAAGTTGCCGATAGCTCTGTTAAAGATTTTTTGTAACCAGAAACCTGTTGTAAAAATTCAGCGTAATTAAGGCTATTGTCACCACTGACCAACATACTTTTTTGAGCTTGCTGCTGCCATATTGCATCTAATTCCATATTCATAGTTGACTCCTATTTGCAGTAATTATCGATTTACTTAGTTGGGTAGCCAACAAGTTGATTGTGGGTTCAAGCTGCATCACCATTTCACGAATAACCATAGATTTTTTTAGCTCATGAACCGCGTTAAATACATTGCCGACGCAAACATTGGGACTATCGACGTAATAGCTACCCCATCTATCATCTCCATTAACAATGGCATGCTCTGTTGCTTGTCCTATGACTACGGGAAATAATGATAACTTTGCAAGTAACTGCTCTACTTGTACTGTAGCGGTAAAGCTAACCCATTCGATTTCAGCTTTAGCTAAAGCAAATGCCAAAATGATAAAAAGCTGTCGACTAACGCCGGTTTTACACGATACTAAATTGCCAATTTCAACAATTTTTTGGCGAGGAATAATAAGACCGTTAATTTGCTTAATTGCCGCTTCAACATTGGTAGATAAATACTGCTCTAGGAATAAAGGCTGCTCTGCTGCACATCGCACACCAACAACGGCTGCTATTCGTTGATTAACTTCCGCAGTTAAAAGGTAAGGTAAATAACTGGTGATATCAGCACCATAGGCAGAGCGAAAAATTTTGCTAACGGCATGCTCAGCTTTACTTCGGCCAAAACTATTCTTTTCATACAAATGAAAAGATGCCGCACGCTTACTGGTAATGCTCAATGACTTTATTGTTTGAAGATCATTGTTTGCTTGTATCATTTCTACTCCATTACAAATCACGATTAACAGCGTAATTGCTGACTTGTTAGAAAAGATAACAATGGAATCTTAACATTTACTTAAGGTTTAAAGATTTTACTCCCGCGACTAATTTTTTTGAAATGAGAAATAAAATAGAATGTAAACACTTGCAGGAATATAGAACCACACTTCCTTATTTAATTCATAAGTAGCGAGTGGAAAATAGTAGCGGTAATGAAAGTGGCTTAGAGGAAAGTTATGACTAAAATAATATTGGCTAAGTTAAAAACTTAATTGCAGATATATACTACTGGTTATTCATTTGTGGTTTCCATTTGCATGACATTGCTCAGCATATTAACTTCCTCATTGATATCAGCAAGTGCAAACTTTAATCGAGTTAAAGTTTCGTGCGAACAACTTTTACTTAGCACAATTGACTGAATATCATCTAACGAGTTTTTCACCCCCGCGACACTTATACTGATCGATCCTTCCGACTTCATTGTCTAAATTCCATTTTAATTAGGTGATTTTAAAATATAGACCATGAATTTTTAATTACAAAGATATTTCAAATAATGCTTGAAATAACAGCACAATCGATATACTGTACATTCATACAGTATATCGAGGTAAGAGCGATGATTAATATTAACAAACTAAATTTAAAACTAAATAACAATAACTTAGTTAGAGGTTCGTTGGTGAAAGCACCATTATCTGTCAGTGCGAGTAAGCAATGGTGTAATATTATTCAAGTAACAAGTGCTATCGAATTATCTGAAAAATACCAAAACATTTGTCAAAGTCATCACACAGACAACAAATGGATCTTAATGATAAATCCCGAAAATGAATCATTAGATCAACTTTCGAACATGGGAAAAATCAACCCAAAAAAAATACTGAAAGTGAACTCGAATAAAGTAAATGTGAATGTAGAGCACATTAAAAAAACCTTATTGAAAGGTAATTGTTCAGCAATGATTTTATCAAATGCTCAATTTAACCAAACTGAAATGAATGAACTTTCAAGATGTGCTGCGTTAGGAAAAACACAATGTATTTTGTTACAACAAGCTATATCTAAATTGCATTAAAACATTGCTATAAAACCTTAAAGGCTACCTTTGGCTATGATAGACTCGCCTTTTTAACGTATTTAGGGTGCTTACATGTTATGTCCATGTGGCTCAGCGCAAACATTTAGCCAATGTTGTGAGGTAATTATCACTGGCAGCAATATTGCCAGTTCCCCAGAGCAACTTATGCGCTCTCGTTATTCCGCCTATGCAACAAAGCAAGCAGAATATATTTTTCGTACTTATGCTGATATCAGTAGAAAAACTCAAAATATTGACGACATTACACAATGGGCTAATGAAACCAAATGGTTGAAACTTGTTATTCATCATGCCAGTAATTTTCAACACGATTTATTAGACAATAAGAATGCTCAAGTAGAGTTTTCTGCATATTATTCTCACCAAGGTCAAATTTGCCACATGCGAGAAAACTCTAACTTTATTATCGAAAATAACCAATGGCGTTACTTAGATGGCGACGTTTCAGAGAACTCTGAAATTGATAAACCTAAACGTAATCAACTATGCTTTTGCGGTAGTGCAAAGAAATTCAAACAATGTTGTGCAAAAGTCTTCTAGTGAAAATTGCGTTGAATAGCCACTCTTGGCTCAGATAACAGTACTAGCCATAGCCATAAAGGAAGTAGTGATATTAAGCGTAGGCTTCCATTAGCGGTGCTTTAACAATAGTTGTTTGTACTGCACTTAGCCAAGCATTAACGTTAAAGTAAGCTCTAGGTGCTTTTTCCTCTAGTGTTTGTTCATCGTACTTTTGTTGACAATATAAGCTGGTATTAGTCAGTACTTGCTGGTCAATATGCTTTGCATTATCGCGAAATGCCAATGCTTTAGGGTTAAGCGTATTAGCTAAACGCAAATGCTCCAACTGTTGCTTTTCAATCAATTCCGCTTGGTTAAATAATACTAATTCTGCAACATCATTTAATGCTAAAGGCGCTTCATCAGGGAGTTGAAATTCTTTTCGAAGTTGTTCGGTTGAAATGTTTTTTTCGGCTGTTTGCGAAAGAGGTAATTTAAATTGGCTATGAGCTCTAACGTCATCTGTTAGCATGGCTAGCATAAGTGAGAAATCAGAACGACGCTTACTATGAACACTTTCATTAAGCTGCTCGCCTAATTGAAGTTCATGTATCAGAATGTCATTTGATAACGCGTCTAAAGCCAAAATGTTCTACTTAATTACCACTAGTGTAATCAGTATCGGCATGATGGCATTTTTCTTTAGTAAGAAATTTAAAATAAAATATATTTATTTAGGTTTTACAATGCATTGGCTAATTTATAACCGTTAAATTACTACGTGCTTCATTGGCCAAGATAAGATAAAACACGAACCACCGTTGTCGCCATCAACAACTGACGCACTACCGCCGTGCCATTCCATGATGCGACATACAATGGCTAAGCCTAAACCAAAACCACCAGTTTCACGGTTTCTTGAGGTGTCGCCACGAGAAAAGGCATCAAATATTGTACACTTAAAATCATCACAAACCCCATCACCATTATCGGAAACTCTAATTTGACAATGGTCGTCAGCTTGCACAATAGTGATATCTATTTCACCTTTGCCGTATTTAATTGCATTGGAAATATAATTATTTAACGCTCGGCTGATAAAGTGGCGATCAACGTCAACTTTACATTCCCCAATCACGTTATTAATACTAATGTTTTGCTCAAACTGCTGGAAATTACTCACTTGTTGCTGGACTATTTCAGTGAGAGATTCTTGAGAGAAATTTAATTCAGGTTTATCGTTGTCAAAGCTAGCGTAAATAAGCATCTCACTGATCAACTGCTCTAGTTCACAAATATCTTTACTAATAGCATTCCGATACTTTTCTTGTTTGGCTTTATCTTCTGTACAGGCCAGCATTTGTAAAGCAAATTTAGAGCGTGCGAGCGGTGTTCTCAATTCATGAGCAACCGCTGTAGATAATTCTTTATGCGCATCAATTAAGCGTTTTATGCGACTGGCCATCGAGTTAAATGCAGTTACCATAGGTGCTGTCATGTTCGACCTGGCCTTTGGTGCTACTACATCAAAACTATCTTGACCAAATTCTACTGCGGTTTTTCTTAATTGATCCAAGTCTCGGGATAGTGGCCGTAACCAAAAAAATAATAAGCACGCTAAGCTCGCAAGCAATATAACTCTAACTAAGGCGGCTATCCTCGGGCGAGTAGGCATTTTTACCGGCCCTAGTACAATAACAGCAGAGGAATTTTCAATGCGGTGGTGAATATTTACATTATCTTTATCATAGTAAATATGCGTGTTTTCTTCACTTATAACATCATGGTTGTGATGGCTTACTTTATTTACTTCCTGCTCCGACATTAACTTCAATGGCAACTGCCATTGCTCAGCAGCACCGGCAATAATATTTTCCCATTCATCATTAGGATGATTTTCTGCAAAATTCGACAGCGCAGACAGCATACTCTTGTAGCCAGTATATGATTCTATATCTTGTTCAAGATAAGTACTCCAAACTTCATCAAGTATCCAAGAGAATATGATAAAGATAGATATTATCAGAAAATATAAGCTAAAAAAGGAGCGTCCGAGTTTCATCAAAATGCCTAGAGAAGAGAATTAGAGGCTGGCGAATAACGTTCATTATTCGCCGGTTTACAAAGTGAATTAATGGTTAATTCCACGCATCAGGAACAAATAAATAGCCTTGGCCCCAAATAGTTTTAATGCGAAACGGTGTTTCGTTACTGTCATGAAGTTTTTTACGAAGTCGAGAGATACGTACATCAACACTTCTATCCATACCATCGTATTCACGACCAACAACCGCTTTGTAGATATAGTCTCGGTTTTGAACTTCGCCAGAGCGACTCGCTAACAACCAAAGCAAATCAAATTCTTGGCTTGTTAAATCAATATTTTCACCATGTAGCGTTACTTGTCTTGAGCCTCGACTAATATGCAATTGTCCGCAGTCAATCTCAGCATTTTCTTTACCGTCAGCAGGTAATTGACCACGACGTAATAATGCGTTCACTCGAGCAAGTAAAACACGCGGCTCTACAGGCTTTATAACATAATCATCAGCACCAATTTCTAAACCTAATACTTGATCAAAGTCAGTGCCTTTTGCTGTAAGCATCAATACCGGGCCTTTAAACCCAGGACGTAGATCTTTACATACCGCAAAACCATCTTTCCCTGGTAACATAATATCGAGAATGATTAAATCAGGTGCAAATTTTTCAACGCGCTTCTCAACAGTATCACCTCTAAATTCTTGTTTAACGTGATAACCTTCGCTTTCTAAAAACTCAGAGACTAAATCCGATAATTGGCGGTCGTCCTCTACGAGTAAAATCTTCTTAACTGATGATTTACTATCTGACATTAACTTGCTCCTACTTTATTACGCTGTTGCTACAGCTATTTCATGGCTATGTTTGCAGTATAACTGCGTTGACATTACATCAATAAACAACATCCATCGAAAGTATGATTTGCTTTAATGTTTGTTAGCTTAAAATGTTTATTGTTAATTAACAACGCCATGTACAAGGTGTTACCTCAATAGTACAACTTATTACCCATCAATTACACTTAATTACATTTAAGCTAACAAACTGAGTTTTATTATGTTTTTATCGTTATTAATGAGTAATTAAAATAACGCCACAACTATACAAAGTTAAAACTTTACATAGTTGTAAAGATAACTCATGATATATCTCAATGACTTGATACGAATTTTAAAGATAAGCTTTTTATAATATGAGCCTGCCAGTAACTGACAATAAAAGTACTACCGAAGCAACAACAATCGCTGAGTCTAAAGCTAAAAGAGCCTTATTCGCTGTTATGTTAGTAGTGTTATTTAGCAGCGCAGGAATCGCGTTACCCTACCCTGTGCTAGCGCCAATATTTCTTAACGAAGTAAATGCGCTGACAACCTTTGCAAATATCCCCAGTAAAATATTACTAGGCATCATTCTGGCAATTTACCCTTTAGGTGTTATTCTTGGCAGTTCAGTTATCGGCGCAGCATCCGGGATTTATGGCCGGAAAAAGACGCTAATCATTACCTTAATCCTAACGGTTGTTAGCTACGTATTATCAGCTTTTGCAGTAATGGCAGAAAACTTCTTGTTATTTGTTTTAGCCCGATTTATTACTGGTGTTTTTTCTGGCAATATTAGTATTGCTAAAGCTGTAGCTGTAGATTTATCACCAACTCTCGACAAAACCTATACCTTCAACTTAGTAAACGCCACTGGCTATTTGGGCTGGCTATTAGGACCACTAGCAGGTGGATTACTCGCGATTTACGGCCTTGACGTTATATTCTATTTTGCAGCATTTGCCATTGTTGTCGCACTTATTTGTGTTGCCAAATTACTACAACCAGACAATTTAAAAAAACCTACCTCTACAACAAAATTTTCAACGCTATTTGCTAGCCAAAACTCTTTTGCTTTATTAGCTGATAAAAACATTAGGCGTATCTTTCTTATCTATTTATTGGCAACCCTAGGCTTAAACGCCTATTACGAATTTTATCCAGTGTGGCTAGTCGAAGAATTTGACTTTTCTAGTTTGTCGATTGGCTACATTACCGTTGTTTTGACACTATTTATGACCATAACTAGCGTGTTTTTTGTCAAACAATTAAAGTTTTTATTCGGTTTAAAAGTGGGTTCGATTATCGGCATGTTATTAATGGCGTTACTCTTTGCGCTACACCCGATATTATCAGCGAACAGCGTTTGGCCTATTTATGCGCTAACAGGAATTGCTATCGCTATTTTCAACGGCTTATTACCCGTTTATATTTCAGAGCAATATGCTGATATAGAACAAGGACAGTTAATGGGCTTAATCACCACCACTTTTAGCTTAGCCAACGTTATTATTGCGCTAGTAGGTAGTTTATTAGCACTGATAGCTGCGCACTGGGCGATTATTTTTGGCGCGATATTACTTATAATCGCTGCAATTGATTTTCACTTCAGCCAAAAAAAGCACTAGCTTACTGGTGCTAAAAAATAGTGCTATAGAAAATTAGCCAGTAAGCCATTTTCTTTCTAGCCACAAAAACGTTAAAGACAGTAATAATATTAGCCACAAATAGCGTTTGTTTATCTCTTGATATTGAGCCGTTGCCTTTGTTTTTATAGCAGAAAAAGTGTTCAAGCTACTATTCCTTATGCTACGTTTTTGTTTATCTGCTTGCTGCCAAGCTTTGAAAGCCGATCGCGGGTAAATATAACGTGTTTGCTCAGTCAAAAGCATTTGATTTTCGTTTAATGCCTGTAACCTCGTCCAGCCAGCTTCGTTTGATAGCTGAAGGCCGCATTTTTTATAAGTCGATAATGGGTAGTTACTTAATTTAATCTCAGGCGAAAATATCTGTTTGCTAGATGAAATTAAACAAACTTCTGTTTGCTGTTTAGCTAGGGTTAATTTATCAGAAGCAGCAGCTAGCCAACGTGTCGAATTTACACGGGTAACTTTAGATAATATAGTTTGCCAATATTGACTATAAAACACCTCACCAGATTCCAGTGCCCATGGATAAGTTTGGGTCAGTGTCGATATTGCCACATTACCTAAACCAAACTGCTGATTTACAACGAGTTGACGACCATCAGCTGACGCTACAAGCACTTGGCCATGCCTTGCTGTTATATCAATAGCAACAGCCCTAGTCATTGCTGGGCTTTCAATATCAATAGCATTTTGACCAGGCCATAACGGAATCACCTGATTTTGTTCAAGTGTTAACGATTGAAAAGCAAAACTAGCAAGCAAGTGCATGCTTTTATCTTTCATTAATTGACTTGTTTGTAATAGTGACTCGTCAATATTGATATAAAGCCCTAAACCTTCTTTCACGGCAAGTTCAAGAGCACTTAACTCTGTCAGTTCTAAGTTAAGCAATGCCCTGCTATCGAGTATTAATAAGTCTGCCTCATTTAATAAATTGGTGGTTAACTGATGCGAATTCGAGCTCTTGGATGCTGATTTTTCGCTTTCATCAAAGTTAATAAGCTGCTGCGACCATTTGTTTTTACTAATTTTGGTAATAACTTTTACTGGGCTATTTGCATGAACTAGCCACTGTTTCAATTGCCTTGTTTCAAAAGATGGTGCAGATTGTTTAATAATCACTCTAGGCTTGCTACTACCTAAAACACTAAAAGCAATATCCTCTATTAACTCGGCCTTACTTAGCAGCATTTCATTTAACGATACCCCTGATGCTTTTTCAGTAGTGTTATCAACCGTGTTAGCAGCGCTACTTTCCATGCCTTGACGATTCAACACCAATTGATAGTTAAATAATCCAGAAATTTTAGTGCTGGTTTTAAGGCTAAAACTGCCATCTTCAGCTACCGAAGTGCTGTCAATTAACTGCTTATTGTAAAAAAGGCTTAGCTGATAATTTTCGTTATCGGTTCTTGGTTTTTGCAACTTACCAACAAGCTTCATCGTTTGACCCAAATAAAGCTCTTTTGGCCAATTGAGTTCAATTACACCCAGCAATCTTTTACTTGGCAAAAAGGCTAACTCTACGCCATTGATATTTGAAAAATCCAATTGTTGCCATTGTTTTTCATTCAAACCATCACCAACGATTTTTAGCATTTTTGGTGGATATGAATGAGATAACACACGCCCTTTTTCAGCCGTGTTTTGCTGTTGCCATAATCGACTTAACTCTTGTGATGATTTAATCACCAGCACTTTATTTTTATAGCGGCGAGTAAGGTGACTAATAAATTCATCGCTATAACCTTCCTGATTATCAGCCGCCATTAACCAGATATACCGTGCCGCTTTTAATTCTTCATGTAGCGGTTTGTTATTCAAACTTACAATAGTAAACTCGTTAGCATTTACTGAGTAATTTACTCCCGAAGTCAAAAGCACATCAAACTCAGTGTTATTAATTTTTGACTCAATTGGCAGTACAAATAAAACAAGGCAAAAACAGGCAAAAACATTAGCTAAAGTAACCAATGAAAAGCGCAAAGTATTGAGCTTATTATCATTTGATGGCTTATTGTTGATATCCAAAGTGATTTCACTCACATCGGAATTTTGGGGATAAAACCGTCGATACACTAGTAACAAACTAGACACTAAACCAATAACAGCTATAACAATTACTAGCCAATGAATTGGTTCATCAATACGAATTTGAAAATCATTCATTAACGCTATGTTCACAGGCTATCCTTTATGAAACGACTATAGCTTTCAAGTAACGGCTCTTCATCGACAACATTTTGAATTTGGTGCATTGGTACCGCAGTAGCATCTGGAATAAGTTGTGTTAATTTTGCTGCCAGTTTTGTTAAGCAATCTTGACAATTATTAAGTGTTAAACTTTGTTTTAGTAAAATCTGTTCAACAATTGCTAGTGCGCTGACTAAAGCGGGACGTTTAACAATTTGTTTTTCTAGCCCTTCTTTAACGCTTTTAACAATAGCCAAAGTGTCAGTATTTAATTTTTCACTCAGCTGAACATGCTCGTTATACTTAACTCGATTGTTTGCATGTGTATGCATATTTAGCATTTGTAAAAATGATCTAAAAGCCCACTGCGTTTGATTTGATAATTGCTCTGCTTGAAAAGTAGATTGCTGTACTTGGTTAGCTAATATGTCGTTTTCTTCACCTTGATAACGGCGCTTCTCAGTCACCGGTGGTGGTTCAAACCCTAAACGTTTTACGTAAATACGTTCAGCTTTTTTAGCCAGTTTTAATAGTTTTAATGCTTTTTGTTCAAAAGGTAGTGCTAATTCAGGTTGCGATAACATTAAATGGAGTTCTGCTTGCCACATATTTTCTAAGCTCTTCTTCATCAACGCTTTCGGGTCTTGGTTGCTCATCACACCGATATCACTATCTTCATGGTTATGACCATAACGATTAATAATTGCCATTTTTCCTGATAAATCACCGGTATTACTATTGTTGCTGCCTTCATGGCTATGGTCACTTGCAATACGATTATTAGCCCCATGTTCTGCTGCAGTGATTACCGCGTTGCTGCCACCATGGTCGTCATGAACTTGAATTATTGGTTTTTGGTGTGCTTCGCCGCTATGTTCATCTGAGCTATGATCATCCGCGCCATGTTCATCAGCGCTATGACCTTCATCAAATGTTACACCAACACTCTGTTGCCCTTCAGACTCATCACCCAAATACTGACCGTACTTTTCTTTTAAAGCGCTTTGCGCTACCCCTAAGATTTCCGAGGTTTCGTTAAACTTTTCTAAAGTAAGCTCAGCTTGGTCTTCAATAAGCTCAATCGTCTCAATAATAATTTGTCGCTGACTTTTAAAATACTCAGGCATAAAATCAATAAGAATGCCGTCAGCATTGATACCTAACTGTCCCTCCTCAAGCCAACGTACTATTTTGGTTGATGAACGTGTGGTTTGCTGCTGCGGGGTTCTATTATCTTTCGCTATCACGCTAAAATACAGTTCATCGCCTGGCTCCATGCCAAGCTCGGCTAACGCCCAGGTTTTATAATAATGCGCTTTGCCCTCAAACGCTTCTACGCGATCAAATTCAAAATTTTGATCGCGAAACTTAACCCCTTCCCCAGAGCCTTTGGCTATTGAGGCTAAAATTTCAACCTCTGCAATAGCAAAGTCATCAGAAATTTGCACTTGGGATACTAATACTGGTTTGGCCTTTTCTGTGTATTCCGTAACGGTAATTTTCGGGCTAATAAAGCGTATTTTTGGAGCCTCATCAGCTTGTAATTTAATACTAAACACCGATGAAAAAACTTCTGCTAATGGCAATTCATTGCCAGAAACACTTAAGTGATACACCATGCTCGCTGTTAATGTTTGTTGATACTGAAAACTGCCATCTAACATTTTATTTAATTTATGCTGTTCGCCCGTTGAGAAGTTAAGATAATAGTCTTTATTGGCATTGGAAAATTCGAACGACCAAGTGACTTTACTTCCCACTAATGCTTTTATATTTAAAGAATCTGATTGCTGAAAACGATTAGCCGCGTTAGTTAAACTATATGCTGGCGGCTCTATGACTACCTTTTTTGACGTTAAATTAATAATGCTAGCCCTTGCCATTTCATTATTTGCAACAGCATCATTTTGGCTCTGGCTAGTATCAACCGTTGCGCCATTGGGCGTTAGTAATCTTGACTGGCTTAATACGATACTCAACAGTAAAAAGCTTATTGAAATGATAAGCAACTTAATAAACTGACGTTGAGCAAATATTGGCGTTAATTCGACGTTAGTGTGCTTATGCTGCTGAACTAGTATCTCGCCAATTCTAGCCTGTACTTTTTCAAACTGCAGCTGCTCTAGCATCGATAGTTTGTGATAGTCATTTAAGAGTAACTGTGAACTTTCTTCTAAGTTTGGATACTGTCGATTTAAATGAAATAGTAAGTTGGGCAGTGTTATATCTATATATTCTTTGCTACGAATAATAAAGCATGCTTTACCAACAAATGTACCTAACACTGCAATAAATAAAATAAGATTTACGTAAGATGGGGAAAGGCTAATAAAAGCATACAAATCAAAACCTGTTAAGGCATAATTTCCGATAAACACAGTACAGGCAATCAACAAGAATAACGGGATAAATAATAACAACTGCTGAATTAAAAACACTCTTCGCCAGCGCTTTACGACTATTGCTAATTGCTCATTCAGCTTCGACTGGGTGTTAGCTTTTTTATCATTGTTATTGATGTCTTCACCATCTAGCGCATTAATATCTTGATGAGGCAACGGGTGATTACTCTTTTCAATATTTTTCATCTAACCAGCAGCCTCGTCGACACTACTTTCACCATGAGCGGTTGTTAGCATTTTACTTTTTCTTTGAAGAGTTATCTCACTAACCAAGCGCTCTACAAGCCATAGTATGAGCAATAAGCAGATTAAAATATTGAGCCAAGATGAGCTCATGTTTTTATGCTGATTTGTCAGTGATACTAAGCTTTCAAAAGCAGCTAAATCATTATTTTTTAATCCTTGATTAAGTATTATTTGTGATTGAGTTAAACGGTATTCCTCATCCGCTTTAGCTGCTTGCCAATGTTCAAACAATATATTCTGAAGTAGCAAAGGAAATTGCTTAGTGGTTAATAAATTGCTCCATGAAGGCGAAAACCTAGAAAACAGTTGATATAGATGGCTGGTTTTTACTGAGGCGTTATTGCTAGAGTCACTAATGACTTGTTCAAGTGCATGGTCAAAAACAAGTTCAGATCTGAGTAATAAAGGTTTAACTTCCGTATTTTGGTCATAAAATTTCCACAAACTTTCATCTGAACTAACATAGCTATTAGCAGGCAAATACTGAAGTATATTTAATGGTTTAGCACGTTGATAAAACATTATATTTGCTGGTGAAAACTTCGCATGATTATTGTTTAATTCGACAACTGAAGATGACAATAAGTTTACTTTTGCATTTTCAGCATCGACAAAGATATTGCTACCTGCCTTCAGTGCATCAAGCATTGCATTATCGGGTATAGCGGAGCTTAAATAGAATATCCAATCCGGCTTACTGCTCAATGTCTGATGATATAATGCATTATTTTCTAGTGCATTATCTTCTAATGCACTGTTTAAAAAGAGCTGCTGCGAAAGCTTAGGTGCTGAAATACGATTTATCGCGTTTAACGCTTGTTGAAAATATTTAATATCTTCAGCGCGATCATCATCATAAACAATCACCACCGTCAGACTGTCATGAAATTGATTTTTATTGCTAGCATTTTTATTTCCACTTTCGGCGCCTTCACTATGATGATTGCCGACATGAGTATTTTTGATATGCCACTTTATATCATACGCTAACGTGATTTCGCTTTCAGGAAATTGCTTTGCGCTATCAGTCACAAATAAATCGAAAGTTGTTTTTTCACTGAATGCGTTGGTGAAATAATACAAATCTAAGTAAGTGTTTTCTTTTATCAAATTGTGGCGAGTTACATCTTCATGTTGATCTACATCGCTTTGGCTATTTTGCCATTGCAATACATCTATTTTTGATAAAGGCTGACTGTCACTGCTCAATAAATATATCGGCTCTCCAGCATGTAGGCTTAACAGTGCATTTTTTTCGTCAGCATTACTGCTGTTTAACCATTGCGATGTCACCAAAGTAACGTGTTTAGTCTCAGCTAAAGGGTTAACAAATAGCACTTGAGCTAACAGTAAAATAGAAACTATTAATAGCAGCAAGCGCAGTATTAACAGCCAGAACTCTGTTAACAACATATTCCGCATACTTTTAGGTTTTATCGCTTTAATCAAGCTTACATTGGCAAATTTAACTAATGTCGGGCGGCCTTTACTGATCAAATGAATAATAAGAGGTATTGCGAGCGCAGACAAAGCAATGAGTGCCCATGGGCTTTGCAGCGTAAACAATGAAAAAGAGCTTAGCATTACCTTCGATTGCCTCTTGTACGTACTCGTAGGAAATCAACTAAGTTTTCGTCCAGCGACAGATCTATATTGGCTTTAAAGTAGTTAATATTATTTTTTACCAACTGTGTGGTGAGTTGTTTATTACTTTGCGCTTTTTTCTCCAGATAACTTTCCCGAACGTCTTTCGCAGCAACCGTTAGGTTTTTTCCACTTTCTAAATCTTGAAATTGAACCATACCTTGATAAGGGAAATTTATTTCGTCATCACTATCGAGATGAAAAGCAATAACGTCAGTTTTGCTATGCTTTAACTGTGAGGTTAACGACAGCAATTCATTATTGTCTTGATGAAAATCGCTTATAACAATGACTAAGGAATTTTCTTGCATCGAATGTAAATATTTTAATACTTGCTTGGTCTCAGGCACTCTGCCATTAGCGTTAAGTTTTGTTAGCGAAAGGAGTATTTTCTGCCAATGTTTACTACCTGAATAGGCTGGAATTTGAAGAGGTTGCTCACCTGACAATGCTAATAGGCCAACAGAGTCACCTTGATTTTGTGCTAAATATGAAATGCTTGCTGCTAAGTAACGTGCATAATCAAGTTTATGCCAACGCCCTAAATCTGGTGTTTGTGCCTTTGCATCATGCTTTGTTGGTATGGATTGTTGCAACATTGACTCACTACAATCAATGACTAGCCATACATTAACATCACTTTCTCGTTCCGCTTCTCTAACAAAGTATTTGTCTGAACGAGCAAACAGTTTCCAATCAATTTTACTGAGTTCATCACCGGGTTCATAGGCCCTAAATTGGCTGAATTCAATACCTACACCACGTTGTTGGCTGGTATGAATACCATGTAAAAAACCCTGCGCTAAAGTTTTAATCACCAATGGCAAGTCTTTAACACGTTGTAATGTTTTGGTATCAAAATAAGGTTGTTGCACTACAATTCCTAGCGTTTAACTTAACGGGCTAACGGGAACAGCAACAGATTCGAGCAAGTCGCTAATAACATCATCAGTGGTAATACTTTGCGCTTCAGCTTGAAAGTTAAGTAAAATTCTATGCCTTAAAACAGCGGGAGCAACAAATTGAATATCAGCCAATGTTGTTGCGTAACGCCCCGCCATTAATGCCCGAGCTTTGGCGCATAATATCAATGCTTGCCCTGCTCTTGGTCCTGCGCCCCAGCGAACATAATCAGTAACGCTTTGTGTTGCATTACGCTTTTCGTCAGCATTAGCAACATTGGCTGGAGTAATAGGTCGAGTTGCTCGTGCTAAGTGCGCAGCATAATTAAGCAATTCTGGCGATACAGTAACGCTGCGAACAATATTTTGCAGTGCAATAATGTCTTCTGCACTCAGTATCGAGGTAAGTTCAGCGTTATAGTTACCTGTAGTGCGTTTTAGTATTTCTACTTCATCTTGTTCTGTTGGGTAGCCAACACGAATAAACATTAGAAAACGATCGAGTTGTGCTTCAGGTAGCGGATAGGTTCCCGCTTGTTCAACTGGGTTTTGCGTTGCTAAAACAAAAAACGGTTTAGGTAATTGGTAAGTTGTTCCGGCGTAACTAATGCTGCGTTCTTGCATTGCTTCTAATAACGCTGCTTGAGTTTTTGGCGGTGTACGGTTTATTTCATCTGCGAGTAAGATATTGGTAAATACTGGCCCTTTTTGAAACTTGAAAAAACGTTCGCCGCTATCATGATCTGTTTCTAATATTTCTGTCCCAACAATATCACTTGGCATTAAATCAGGCGTAAATTGCACACGATTAAACCCTAAATCTAAGGTTTTTGCTAATGAGCTCACCATCAAGGTTTTTGCTAAACCTGGCACACCTTCAAGTAAACAATGGCCGCCAGCCAATATACTGATGAGTAATTCATCAATAATCTCCTGTTGACCTACAATAATTTTACTTACTTCATTACTAACCAATGAGAGTTTATCGAGTAATATTTTAATTTCTTGTTCGTTCATTTACTTTCCAATTCTAAGGCTATTGAACTTTAACTATTCATTGCATACATAATAATGTTGACGGCAAAGCGAGTGTTATCTACTTTTAACCAACGTTTATTTCGAAAATCATAATCCCATTCACAACCTAAATCTTTGTTGCTATAAAGCACCGCAATGCGTCCGTTAACCTCTATCGCTTTGAGATAGTTATGAACAAGATCATCTCCCCAACCATTTAACTCAATAGAAGTTCTTGGTGGGCCATCGAATTCAAAAAACGAAGAATATATTGGATGATTATTAGGTATTTTCTTTAATGCTTGTTGGCCAAAAATATCTTGCATTTGCAGTTCAAAACTACGGGCAAACATGCCATCAATATCGTGATTGCAGTCATCAACAAAAACAAAACCGCCGTTTTCAACATAACGTTGAAAGTTCTGCTTTTCTTCTGCGTTAAATTGCACTAGTCGATGACCTGCCAAATAGCAAAATGGCACGGTAAGCATTTGAGGATCAGACAATGGAATAATGCGTTCTTTGATATCAACCCGCAAACTGGTGTATTCGATAAGAGAATTAAGAACATTTGCAGGCATTCTTTCATCAACTTCCCAATCTCCCGACTCATAACTCAAGCGAGTGAAAAAAAAGTCAACTTGTTCGCGAGCACTTAACTGCAAAAAAGGTGTTGTTAATGCACCTGCAGATAAAAGTGATAGTGCTCGAATAAAGTTACGTCGATTCATAAATATTTAAGAAAACCCACTAAGGGTAAACGCGCATATGCCCGTTTACCCTTTAGCTAGATTTTGTTACCAACCTTATTTTGCTTAAACAGCATCTGATAAGCTGCTAAAGGTAAAGTCGCGTATTTTCATTGGCGGTATCATGCTGCCATTAATACGTTCAGGTTTACCTAATGCTTCAATATTATTCAGCATAACAATAGGACTTTCATTGAATCTGAAGTTTTTAATTGGATACTTAATTTTTCCATTTTCAATATAAAATGTACCATCGCGAGTTAAGCCAGTATATAGCAAGCTTTGCGGGTCTAGTGGGCGAATATACCAGAGTCTGGTAACCAAAATACCACGTCGAGTATCTTTGATCATATCTTCTAGACTGTCGTTGCCACCTGCCATAATAATTTGCGAAGGACCGCCAAATAAGCCAGAACCCGCATAGGCAGTTGGCCTATATTCAACACCAGTTTTATTGGCCCAGAAAGGCGAATTAGGCATATTGACAATTTTACCGTCTTTGATCCAGTCGGTTTTTTCAACGCGATGACCATCACCGGCAAATGGTGCAGTAGGCGCTTCACTATTCATCGGGTCAGAATAAATGTGCACGCGTTCATCAAACATTTTTTCGCCCAACTTATTGGTTGGACCGCCCTCTTTTCCTTCTACTGGTTTTTTACTTAAAAAGCTTCGACCTTCATCCGCGCTACGTTGGTTCATACTGCCAAACATATTACTTAACAGCTGCACGCTTGCTGCAGGCTCTAATATAACCGTATATTTACCTGGCTCCATTTCTTTTGCATCAACCGAACCAAGAGATTTTTCAATCGCAACTTGTGACGCTTTTTTGGTATTTAGGTGTTTCACATCACTGTAATCACGACTAACCCAACCAGAGCCTTTACCATCTTCAGTGCGAATAGTAACGGTAAAATCAACATTGGTTGCTTTATTGTAAGCAAATAGACCTTTGTTATTCATGATGGCTACAAATGTTGTCGCATCTTGTAAGAACCCAGATGAAACTAATTTATTCGCTTTTGACGGTTTAATACTATCTTCTGCTGCTTGAGCACGATCATCAGGGGTAACACTTGACGTTGAGTCAAATGCCGTCTTTGACGCTAGATATTTTTGCTTGCCAAATGCCGGCATATTTTCTGGGTTTTCTGGCGCAAGTTTTGCTAACTCTTCTGAACGTTTAACCACTTTCATGAGTGATGTATCATCAAATTCATTGATGGTTGCTACACCTGTTTTCTTGCCAAACGTTGATTGCACAGCAAGCGTTAAATCACTTTGTTCGCCGGCAGTAGATACCGTATTACGGGCAGTACGAATATTTCCGCCCACTTGACCATCTAAATTACACTCACATTCGTCTGCCTTTGAAAATGAAAGTACTTTTTGCAATAATTTTTTCGCGTGTTGTTCTGTTAAAATTGTCATGACGCTTTGCTTCCTTTTATTCTTTGTTTTATCGTCAAAAAAGTGTAATTACACCTTACGAGCAGTATTGATCACGTTAATATTATTAAAACGTGTCGTTGGACAACCATGAGAAACCGCACTCACTTGCGAAGGTTGACCTTTACCGTCAAAGAATGAACCACCGATACGATAATCAGACTTACCCGCTAACTGACTACAGCTATTCCAAAACTCTTGGGTGTTTGATTGATAAGCAACATCTTCAATTTGCTCTGTGATCTTACCGTCTTTAATTTCAAAGAATAATTGACCGCCAAATTGGAAGTTATAGCGTTGTTGATCGATTGAAAATGAACCTCGACCCGCAATATAAATACCATTTTCAACATCTTTAATGACATCATCTGCCGAGATGTCTTTTTCGTTAGGCTTAAGAGAAACGTTAGGCATACGCTGAAACTGCACGTCACGCCAGCTTTGCGAGTAACAACAGCCATGTGATTCTTTTTGATCAATCATATGTACTTGATCGCGCGTTGCTTGATAGTTAACTAAAGTACCGTCTTTAACTAAATCCCACTCTTTGGTTTTAACACCTTCATCGTCATAACCAACATTACCTAAAGAATACGGCTGAGTTTTATCGGCAAATAAATTGACACGCTCAGAGCCATAATTAAATTTGCCACTACGCCATTTATCAAGGGTTGCAAAACTAGTACCCGCAAAGTTAGCTTCATAACCTAACACGCGGTCTAACTCTAACGGATGACCAACAGATTCATGAATTGTTAACATAAGGTGAGCAGGGTCTAACACAAGATCGTATTTACCTGGCTCAACAGATTTCGCTTTTAACTTCGCTTGTAATTGTTTACCGGCAGCAGTCGCATCTTCAAGCATATCGTAAGAGTTTTTATAGCCAACATTCGCACCGCTGATACGGATTTTATCTTCTTCTTTACCATCAAGGTATTCAAAGCCCATACCAACTGGATTACCTAAGCCGGTACGTTGTTTAAAGCCAGACTTACCAACTGCTGTTGCGAAAAATGGAGCCCATAAACGATGTACGTCTTGGTCGATGTATGAGCCATCGGTAGAAGCAAAGTATTTCTGCTCGTTCACTAAAAATAAAATAGAGGTGATGTAGTTTGCGCCGTTAGACATTGCGGCATCATTTACTGACAGCAATAAATCGACTTTCTCTTTAATGGGAATTTCAAGAGCGTTCTTTTTAATTGGTGTATTCCAACTAACCTCTCCTACCCCTTTAACTGGCGCAAGTTGTACTGGAACCGTTTGGAATTTTGAATTTGCCATTGCGACTGCAACGGCTTTTTCTGCCGTTTTAGCCACGCTGTCTGGCGTCATATTAGACGTTGAAGCAAAGCCCCAAGTGCCATTAGCAATAACACGAATACCAATACCCGCAGATTCGGTATTAACGATATTATCAACTCGTGTTTCTTGTGTAGTAACAAATTGGTTAAGATAACGACCGATGCGCGCATCAGCGTATGATGCTCCTTTTGCTTTTGCTGCATTTAAAGCAATATCGGCCAACTTTTTCTTGTAAGCAACATCCATTGGCTTATCTAGCAATTGATCTGCTGACACCGCGAAGCCAGACATAGGCAACATTAACCCACCAGCACCTGCGCCGGTAAGTTTAATAAAATCACGTCTTTGCATTTCCCTTCCCTCAATTTATTTTTATATGAACTTTATATTCATTTTTATTTTTTATAACGACAAACGTCCAATATCCGTCTAAAACAGCCTGATTAAAAACTTAACTAACTTGCTGAATAAAAACAACTTAGCTGCTGTAAAATAGCATTACACGAATATAATATCAGCAAGCAGTTTATAACAAGGATGAAAAAACATACTACTATGACTTGTTAATAAACCGTAACAAAGTATGTCGAATATTGTAAGTATCAATAATAGTGTAAATTCTATTTCGCTCTTATTCATACCCAAACCACCTGAAGGTGCAGGATTCAGCATCTTCAAGTGGCTTGGGTATATAACTTCTGTTAGCATTAGCGAAAAATAATTATTGAGTTAGCACATGAAAATCATCTCTTTTAATATTAACGGCCTACGTGCCCGCTTACACCAGCTTCAAGCCATTATTGATAAACATGAACCTGACATTATTGGCCTGCAAGAAATAAAGGTTCATGATGATGCATTTCCACTAGCTGACGTGGAAGCTATGGGTTACCACGTCTATTTTCATGGGCAAAAAGCACATTACGGTGTCGCTATGTTGTGTAAAAAGCCTGCTGATGTGGTGATTAAAGGTTTTCCAACCGATGATGATGAAGCGCAAAAGCGCATGGTGATGGTACAAACTACAGACGAAAATGGTGATAAAGTTACCGTGCTTAATGGTTACTTCCCACAAGGCGATAATATTGCTCATGAAACTAAATATCCTTATAAGCGCCAGTTTTATAAAGACTTAATGCAATACTTAAATGAAAACCATACGCCTGACGAAAACGTTGTTGTTATGGGTGATATCAATATTTCTCCAACAGAATTAGATATCGGTATTGGCGAACCAAACCGTAAGCGTTGGTTAAAAACTGGCAAGTGTAGCTTCCAACCAGAAGAACGCGAATGGCTAGCAACATTAATGAATTGGGGCTTTAAAGATACTTTTAGAGAGTTACACCCAACACGTGAAGAAAGATATTCATGGTTTGATTATCGTTCGCGCGGCTTCGATGATAACCGTGGTTTACGTATTGATGTTGTACTAGCAACCAATAACTTTGCTAGTCGTTGTATCGAATCAGATATCGACTATGAACTAAGAGGTATAGAAAAGCCGTCTGATCATGCACCAATATGGTCAACATTTAAATCTTAAAATTAATGACGACTAGATATAGTTACGCTTAGGCTTAATTGGGACTTGTGCCCATTTAAGCTTAAATAGCTTACATCTGACAACCTTTCAATTCTACTAACTTTACTGATGACTATGACTGCTTTGCACTACACATGTCCACTTTGCAATTTATCACTTATTGCCCAAGAAAAACTCTATTGCTGTGAAAACAACCATAGTTTTGATCTCGCCAAAGAAAATTACCTCAACTTATTACCAGTGCAGTTTAAGCATTCTAAAAACCCAGGTGATAATAAAGCGATGGTAAATGCCAGGCGCGAGTTCTTAGAAAAAGGTTACTATCAGCCTTTAGTGGATAAAATTGTCGCACTCTATAAATCAACAATGATTGATAGTGATTTGCCAAATACCTTATTAGATGCGGGGTGTGGCGAAGGTTATTATACTCATCAACACCGTTGTGCTGAAAATACAGTGTACGGTGTTGATATTGCAAAAGAAGCGATTAAAAAAGCCGGAAAGAAATACAAAGAATGTCATTTCAGTGTTGCAACATTGTCAAAGTTGCCCTTTGCTGAACAGCAATTTTCTTGGATATACTCGGTGTATGCGCCAATTTTAGAAAACGAATTTACTCGAGTTCTGGCTAAAGGTGGATATTTACTAACAGTTACGCCAGCTAAGCAGCATTTAATGCAATTGAAACAGTGCATTTATAATGACGCCAAAGAACATGATGAAGAAAAATTACCTATTGAGCACTTAACATTAGTACATCAAGAAAGTATTTCTTATGCTATGAACTTGAAAAGTGGTGAAGACACCTTAAACCTGTTATCGATGACGCCATTTGCTTTTAAAGCCAGTGAAGCGGTAAAAGCGACACTTGCTAAAACGAATGACTTTACTTGTCATGCAGATTTTTTGATCAGGCTTTATCAAAAGCCAAGGTAATAGAATAAAAGGTTTAGTGTGAGTTGTGTTTATCTTGAAAGGTTAAATTTAGTAAGCTCGCTAAATCTAAATAACGTGGTCGTTGCGTTGATAGTTTTACCTCACCACCGCTTTGATTAACTTTAGCAACACTTTCTTTGTACCAACTCGCTAGTGCCGGAGGCAGAAATTTATCTGCCTTCACGCCCATAAACATTAACGCTTGTAGCGGAAAACTCAAAATACATAAACTATATAATAGTGCTTGTGGCAATACCGTCATTGAACCAAGGTACAATTGTATTGTAAAACAAAATAGTGCTAACCCAGGCATAACTTGGCAAACTAAACGGCTCATTTTAACCGCTTGATAGTCCGCAAAATACTGCTCTAGCTCAGCGCGCTCAGGCCACAAATGCATATATTTTCGGCCAAGCTTGATAATTTCAAATACAGATAACTTCATAGGCGACACACTACAACAGGGTTTAATTAAAAGATAGCACAAAGTTGTTAACTTCTTTCAATAAGACCTGCTTTGATTACATTTTATTGCATAACATCAACACTTTTAACAATTTATTGGACTATAATGAACGCCATTAAGATATTGTAAAGACGGCGTTTTGTTAATTATGAAAAATAATTTTATTTTAGTTTTAAATTGCGGCAGTTCATCATTAAAATTTTCTTTGATCAACCCAGAAAATGGTGCGACGTTGCTATCGGGTTTAGCTGAGCGATTGTTATCAGAACAAGCCATCATTAAAATTAAGCATGATGGTAAAAAAGAGCAGCAATCAATTCCATCTCCCTTTGATCATCAAAGCGCTATTCAGTGTTTGGTTGCCTATCTTAGTGAGCATGACTTAATTACTTGTATTTCAGCCATAGGACACCGTGTTGTTCATGGTGGTGAAACTTATTACCAGCCAACATTAATTAATGAAGATGTTAAAGCAACCATTGAAAAACTGGCGCGCTTAGCCCCTTTACATAATCCAGCTAATTTAACCGGTATTTCTGCAGCCGAAGCAGCATTTCCTGCTTTGCCACAAGTGGCTATTTTTGATACGGCATTTCATCAAACAATGCCTGAAAAAGCCTTTATTTACGGCATTCCTTATAAGCTATATAAAGAACACGGTATTAGACGTTACGGTTTCCACGGTACTAGCCATTACTTTGTTGCGCAGCAAGCTGCAAAAATGCTCGACAAACCTTTAGAGCAATGTAGCTTCATCAGTGCCCACTTAGGTAATGGTTGTAGCGTAGCTGCAATTAGAGACGGTAAGAGTGTTGATACTAGCTTAGGCATGACGCCACTTGAAGGTGTTATGATGGGCACGCGCAGCGGTGACGTTGACCCGGGCATTATTTTCCACTTAGTAAACCAACTTAATTACACAGTTGAAGAAGTTGATACCATGCTAAATAAACAAAGTGGTTTATTAGGTGTGTCACAGTTAAGTAATGATTGTCGTACTATTGAAACGGCCTACTTAGAAGATAACAATCCTCAAGCAGCCTTAGCATTAGACGTATTTTGCTATCGTATTGCTAAATCAATTGCCTCATTTACCGCAAGCTTAACTGATTTAGACGGTATTATTTTTACCGGTGGTATCGGTGAAAATTCAGATATTATTCGAGAGAAAATACTTTCACAGTTAGGTCTTCTGAACTTTAAAACAGATGTTGACGCCAATGTTACTAATCGCTTTGGCAAGTCTGGTCGTATTACCCGTGATGACTCTCGTGCAGCATGGGTAATTGCCACCAATGAAGAATGGGTTATTGCCGAGCAAACCTTTCAACTACTGAATCAGGAGTCTTAATCATGGCACATCGTATTATGTTAATTCCCGCAGGTTTTGGTGTTGGCTTAAGCAGTGTTGCTTTAGGTTTGGTTCATGCTTGTCAGCAAAAAGGCATCAATGTTGGTCATTTCAAGCCTATTTCACAACCTGCTCGTAATGTTCGCCCTCAAGCAGGAGTTACCGCTAACGCAACTAAAACTGATTCAATAGCATTATCTTATGTTGAACAACAAATGGGGGATGGTCGCCATGACATCGTACTAGAGCAAATTGTTGAAAACTTTAATGCAGTCGACAAAGCTCATGATGTTGTCATTATCGAAGGTTTGATCCCAACAACAAGGCAACCTTACGCTGGTCGAATCAACCGTGACGTTGCCCAAGCCCTGTCGGCAGAAATTGTTCTAGTTGCCGCACAAGATAATGACTCAGTAGAAGAGTTTGAAGATCGCATTGAAATGAGTGCTGAAACCTTCGGCGGTATTAAAAATCCGAAATTAATCGGTTGTATCGTTAATAAAATCAATTCTCCAGATAAAGATGAGTTTGGTTTATTACCGCGAGAAAATGAGTTTAATCAAGCACTAGATTTAGCACCGTTAGTTAATTTATCTATCTTCAAAAATAGACACTTCGATTTACTTGGCACTGTACCTTGGGAAATGGATTTAATCGCCCCACGTGTATTAGATGTAGCAAATTATCTAAATGCTGACATCATCAACAGTGGTGATATGGCGCACCGACGTATTCGCAGCATTAGCTTTTGTGCCCGAAGTGTTGGTAACTTAATGAGCCACTTACAACCAAGTCGTTTAATTGTTACGCCAGGTGACCGTACTGACATTATTATTGCCACATGTTTATCTGCGCTTAATGGTACAAAAGTTTCAGCTTTAGTACTCACTAACGGTTACGTGCCAAATGACAATATTTTAAACCTTTGTCAGCAAGCATTAGATGCTGGGCTACCTGTACTTTCAGTACCATGGGATACTTGGCAGACTTCGCGGTATTTAATGAGCTTTAACCCTGAAATTCCACAAGATGATGTTCAACGCCAAGACAAAGTAAAAGAATATGTTGCTGATAATTTATCAAGTGATTGGCTAACACTCCTTAGTAGCAAAGCAACTATTACTGACAAAATGTCACCGCCAGCTTTTAGACATAAATTGACAGAGCTAGCACGACAAGCCAATAAGTTAATTGTTTTACCTGAAGGTACTGACATCCGCACCATTAAAGCCGCTGCTATTTGTGTCGAGCGCAACATTGCCCGCTGTCAGCTAATTGGTAATAAAGAAACAATCTTACGTATTGCTGAGCAGCAAGGTATTAATTTACCTGCAGGCGTGTTAATTACCGACCCAGATAACATTCGCGACAATTATGTTGCGCCGATGGTCGAACTAAGAAAAGCAAAAGGTTTAACTGAAGTTGTTGCCAAGCAAGAATTAAAAGATAACGTTGCTCTTGGTACGATGATGTTGCAACTAGGACAAGTTGACGGCTTAGTTTCTGGTGCTGTAAATACCACCGCTAATACAATTCGCCCTGCTTTACAGCTAATTAAAACTGCAGAAGGTAGCTCATTAGTTTCATCAATCTTCTTTATGTTATTACCAGACCAAGTATTGATATATGGTGATTGTGCTATTAACCCTGAACCAAATGCAGAACAACTTGCTGATATCGCCATTCAATCTGCTGATTCTGCCATTAAATTTGGTATCGAACCAAAAGTTGCCATGATCAGTTACAGTACCGGAACTTCAGGTTTTGGTGCTGATGTTGAGAAAGTAGCAGCTGCAACTAAAATTGCACAAGAGAAAAGACCGGATCTGATCATTGACGGACCATTACAATACGATGCCGCTATTATGGAAAATGTTGCACGTAAGAAAGCACCTGACAGCCCTGTTGCTGGTCAAGCAAATGTCTTTGTATTTCCAGACCTTAATACGGGTAATACAACATATAAAGCGGTTCAACGTTCAGCTGATTTAGTCAGTATTGGTCCAATGTTACAAGGTATGCGTAAACCCGTTAATGACCTTTCTCGTGGCGCGTTAGTTGATGATATCGTGTACACCATCGCATTGACTGCAATTCAATCACATATGTAATTGAAAGATCAAAAAACCTGTGTTAACGAAGATCTCTTTTATAGATAAAGGGATCTTCGCTTAGTTTTAATGTCAAGTATATATTTTCAGAACTTTTCTAATAATAACTATCAAAAACTTAGGGTGGTATTTTTTAACCAGTTAAATAATCCCTTAAATTACAACAACCTTTATAGTTAAACAATAGTTGCACACAATGATATCCACAGCTTATGTGGATATCATTTATTAGCCACAAATTGACTTAACTCCTCAACACTCATCGCTATAACTGATATAAACCTGTAAATACACTTCTGATATAATGATATTGATTCCAAAAGTGCTTTATTACTGGTTTACCAGCCTAATTAATAATATTTTCTATATAAAACATCAGTATTTACTATTACGTTAATTGCTAGAGTTCCTTTCCTTTAAACGCTATAGTAGCTACATCACCTACTAAATAAGCTAACTTAATTTATGACTACTTTAACTCTACGTCGCTTAAGTGAAACTTTTGCTATTCATAGTCTACGACGTGAAAGTTCAATACCTGATGTGGTATTTAACGCGCCAATATTTTTCCTAGCAAAAACCTATGACGAAATATCAATTGTACTACCTGAGCATATTGAAATAGACAGTGAAGAAGTTGAAAATGGCTGGCAAGCTTTTGAAGTGGTAGGTCCGTTAGACTTTACTTTAACAGGCATAATGTCAAATATTTCAACTGTCTTGGCAAATGAAAAAATAAGTATATTTGCTATTTCCACTTTTGATACCGACTACGTTTTAGTAAAATCTGACAAATTTGAAGAAGCGAAAGCCGCCCTAATCAAAAATAATTACCAAGTAATTTAATTCTGGACACCTAATGACAATTATCTACGGCATCAACAACTGCGATACAGTTAAAAAAACACAAAAATGGTTAGCAACTAATAACGTTGACCATACTTTCCATGACTTTAGAAAAGACGGTTTTTCTGACACCTTGCTAACTCAATTTTTTGAATTAATTGACTGGAATGAATTACTGAACAAGCGCAGCACAACCTTTAGAAACTTAGATGAAAGCATTAAAACAAATCTTACAAAAGAAAATGTCTTCAAAGCTATGTTAGAGCAACCAACATTAATCAAACGTCCGGTACTAATCAAAGATGGCAAATTAACCGTTGGTTTTAAAGCTGATAATTACCAAGCAATATTTAAGTAAACTTAACTCGACCTCGAATATAAGATAGCAATAATGACAATCCATCCTGACCAAACTATCGCACTAACCGAAGCACTGATTAATCGCCCTTCAGTAACACCTGAAGATTGTGGTTGCCAAGAAATGATGGCTGAACGCCTAGCTAATTATGGCTTTAATAATGAAACCATGGTGTTTGAAGATACCACCAATTTATGGGCACGACGTGGTAATTCTGGGCCAGTATTTTGTTTTGCTGGTCATACTGACGTTGTACCAGCGGGTAATTTAGAGTTATGGCAAACACCACCTTTTCAAGCAACCATTATTGACGGCATGCTTTATGGACGAGGTGCTGCCGATATGAAAGGTAGTTTGGCTGCAATGGTTGTTGCCACTGAGCGCTTTGTTGCTGACTATCCTGATCACAAAGGTTCAATTGCTTTTTTAATAACTAGTGATGAGGAAGGGCCATTTATTAATGGTACCACCCGAGTAATAGATACCTTAGAGGCTCGTCACGAAAAAATAGACTATTGTATTGTTGGTGAGCCTTCTAGCACTAAACAGCTTGGCGATGTGGTAAAAAATGGTCGACGTGGCTCTATTTCTGGCGAGCTTCATATTCATGGTAAACAAGGACACGTTGCTTACCCTGAACATGTCATTAACCCTATTCATAGCGCTATGCCCGTATTAGCAGAACTAAGTCAGTTACATTGGGATAATGGCAATGAGTACTTCCCACCGACAAGCTTTCAACTATCAAATATTCAATCAGGTACTGGCGCAACAAATGTTGTACCTGGCGATTTAACCGCGTGGTTTAATTTACGTTATAGCACTGAATTAACTGCCCAAATGATTGTAGATAAGATTGAAGCCTTGCTTACTCGACACGAGCTTGATTTTGACATTAGCTGGACTTTCAACGGTCAGCCATTTATTACTGAGCCCGGTACGTTAGTCGACTCTGTGACCAAAGCCATAACCAAGTGTAGTGGTATCAACACCCAGTTATCCACCAGTGGTGGTACGTCTGACGGTCGTTTTATTGCCCCTACAGGCGCGCAAGTTGTTGAATTAGGTCCATGCAATGCTACCATTCATCAAGTAAACGAAAGTGTTTCAGTCGATCATTTGATCACCTTAACTGATGTTTATTATCAAACATTGGTCAATGCCTTAACTGATTAATAAGGTAGTCGAGAACTCATGACAGAGCTTGAACTGATATTAACCGGACAAACCAATCAGCACATTCACTGGTTAAGCGATAAAGTAGGTATTCATCATGAGATGGTTAGTGCCTATAAAAGCATGCAAGCAGCAGCAAAATCAGAAAAAATTGAGCTAAAAATTGCCAGTGGCTTTCGTGATTTCTCACGACAATTAGCGATTTGGAATAATAAGTTTGCGGAGAAAGCTGTCGTTAAAGATCAACAAGATAACTCAGTCGATTTATCAGTTCTTAGTGATGCCGAAAAAATTCACGCTATTATGCTGTTTTCCGCATTACCTGGCGCAAGTCGCCATCATTGGGGTTGTGATATTGATGTTTATGCGCCTAATTTATTAGCCGCGGAACAAACACTGCAACTAGAGCCATGGGAATACCAAGCTTCTGGGCCGTTATACCCGCTAACACTTTGGTTAACAGAGAACGCTAATAAATTTGGCTTCTCTTTCCCATACGACGAATTTCGCGGTGGTGTAGCTGCAGAGCCTTGGCATTTATCATATCAGCCTATTGCAATGCCTTACCAAAAACAGCACAGCGAAGCACTATTAATGCGTGCTATTGAAAATAGCAATATACACGGCAAGGCACAATTATTACAATTTCTGCCTGAGCTATATCAGCGCTATGTCAGCAATGTTGCAAGTTATCAGGCATAATAGCCCTAAGCTTGGCAACTTACTTGTTATCATAAATATAGAATGAAGTGCTATTTACGCAGAAAGTTAAACTGGAGAAGTGTTAGATGGGTAGTGTATTAAACGAAGGCTGGGTAGCTCCAACCATTATAATTATCGCGTTAGTGATTTTAATTGGTAACTTAAGTACCTTTCAAAAAAGTTCAAAAACACCATTGCGTAAAAAAGGCTTGAATGATTTAAAAGAAACCTTACCACGCTCAAATAAGTCAGCGCCAAAAATGACCACCTTTTCTCAACAATCTCACCATGTGAATAAAGCAAAAAACTCCGATTAACGGAGTTTTTTATCTACATATTTATTAAATAGCGCATAGCCTATTAACAGTTTATGCGCTTGAAATTAAAATGCGTCTTTAAATGACAAACCAGGTTCAATTACTTCAAATATATTCTCTAAAGTACTTGCTGGTAGTGCTGTGCCTTGGTCATTATAAATAGTTACTGATGATTTTTCGTCTAAACTTTCAAGTTTAAATTGGTATTTACCGTTAGGTAAATCGACAACAGGTAAGTCATCACCCCAAATGCTATCCCACAGGCTAGATTCTGGTTGTACGTAATCAACAAAGTAAACTTTATCTGTTTCATTTAAATCTTCAATGCTAAAACCGTGGTCTTCGAAGAACAATGGCAAGTTAGACCATAATAAATCAGCACTTATTTCAACAATGTATGCCGCTTCAGATTTACTATTTTCGCCTAAAGAAACAAACTTTTGATTAGCACGTAATAAGCGATTTTCTTGCTGTTTTAAACGATATTGATAATCAACCTGTGAAATAACTTCATTAAGCATATTCATTTCAGCACGTTGTTGATCTATTAAATCAATTTTTTTACTGCCACCGCTTTTATCAGTTTTCATATAGTCAATAAGTTCAACTTGCAGCGCAACACTACGCCCATGAGACTTACTTTCAATAAGGTAGCGATAACGAAGGCTTTCAGATGACGCTATTGATTTAAACGGCCAAGTTCCCTCTTCTACTTCAGTGAGGAACCAATCAGACTCATAAACTAAACCATCATCATCAACTTGCTTTAATTCAATATTACCGGTGGTTAATTGTGCTTTTAATGCCTCAACAATAAAACCTTGTAGGTCATTATCTTCAAGTACTTGGTCAAACCAAACTCTAGCAAGCGCAGAGTTATTTTCTACTCGCGTTGATGCAGCGATAGGTAATACTAAAGAAGGTGCACGAACATCGACATTAATGCCAACGGGGCCATCTTTATTAATTTTATCTGTAATGGCAAATGTGTCAGCCTGAAATGGTTTATCTAATCCAGCTGGTATTGCTAATACTTTTGCTTCTTTTTGATTTGCGTACTCAAAATCGCCTACCGCTTGCTTATTATTAAGCGTACCGCAACTTGCTACTGCAACACTTAATAATGAAAAATAAAATATCTTGCGATTCATTAACACTCCCGAGGATACAAACCTGAATCTTTTAAATGTAATTTTGCTTTTTTATAATTTTGATTAACGCCATTAAATATCATTCTATTAGCGCTGACTTTTACTAGTCAAAATATTCACTATAAATTGAAAATAAAACGATAACGCCGAATTTGATTACTGAAGCTGAACTAAGTTCCCCAAAATTTAATCAATTAAAGGAAATAACAGCGATACACCAAATTAATCAGCGCCCATGGTACTTGCCTGAAAATACAAACACAAGATAGCGAAGCGCTTTTATCAAAAATAATCAAAGAAATTAGTGGGTTTTTAAATAATGAATATGCGTTACAATAACGCCTTTCTATGGTAACTAGGTTTTTAAATGAGTGAGTATTTAGTATTAACAGCGATGGGGCCAGACCGCACCGGAAGTGTTAGTGAATTAACCAAACTTGCCAGCGAGTGCGGCTGTAATATTATTGACAGTAGAATGGCTATTTTTGGATTAGAGTTTACGCTTATCATGTTACTTAATGGTACGAACAAAGCCATTCATCAATTGGAAAGTAAACTACCAGCTGTAGCGCATGAACTTGAATTAATCACCATGATGAAAAGAACATCTGGCTATAGTGAACGTGACTTTATCCATCATTATCAAGCCAGTTATGCTGGTATTGATCAGCCAGGGATATTAAAAGCCGTAACAGCATTTTTTGCTACCCGTAATATTGATATATCCTCTTTAAAATCGGAAATTAATCAAGAAACCAACCATATGAGTGCCGCGGTATTAATTGCATTACGTGAAAATACCAGTATAGAACTATTAGAAAGCGACTTTGTTGAACTATGTGAACAATTTGACGTTCAAGGTTGTATTAAAAGTGTTCAATCAAATTTATTTTAATTCAATTACCTACGCTAAAAACTCTAAATAATATAAATTAGCTATAACTCATTACAATAGAGTTAAAATTGATAAGAAGGAAAGTAAGAAATGTTAGAAATAGGCCAACCTGCACCTAAGTTCACGTTACAAGATCAAAACGGCTCAGCGGTAGCACTTGACTCATTCAAAGGTAAAAAAGTGCTCATCTATTTTTACCCAAGAGCTTCTACCCCAGGCTGTACAGTACAAGCTTGCGCATTAAGGGATACTAAATCAGAGCTTGATGCACTAAATGTTGTTGTATTAGGTATTAGCCCTGACACACCAAAAAAATTGACTAACTTTATCAATAAGCAAGAGCTGAACTTCACCTTATTATCAGATGAAGATCACGCAACATGTGAAGCTTATAATGTTTGGCAGCTAAAGAAATTTATGGGAAGCGAGAATATGGGCGTTGTAAGAACTTCATTTCTTGTTGATGAAAATGGTAATTTAGCACACATTTTTAATAAGTTTAAAACTAAAGACCATCACGAAGTGGTTTTAGAAATGTTAAATAACAGCGCAAGTTAAAAGCGTATTAAAACAAGCATAATCTAGTAAATAAAAAAGTGACTACCCTTTCGGCTAGTCACTTTTTATTTTTACTCAAGCGATTAAACAATCAGTTACCTCACTCATTATTAACCTCTCGCCAAGAAATAATTCTATCGTTACCTCGGTATAAACCAAAAGTTGCAATAGCACTTGGGTCTTGGTCATAAGAGCCTGTATTCCCCCAATCGAATCTCAGCCAATCAAAGGTACTGTATACCACACCAACTTCACCTGTATTGCCAGCACCAGGGGCGGTGAGTTCGATTGCTCTTGTTTCACCGTCTATAAAGTTACCATTGCCGCCAGCAGCACCTGTTAATGCGGGGTTTAAACTAATATTACTTAGCGTTATATTGCTCGCATCATATGTTACGCAGTTATTATTTTCGCTTACAATGTAATTTGTCCCATCAAAATGCTCTATTTGCATAGGCTGTGGCAAACTTGAGATTTCAGGGCCAAAGCTATTTTCAAGTACTAAGCGGCCAAACCTAATTTCCACGCCTGTTGGCGATGCATCCACAACTTTTGCAACATCAACATTAACGTTGTCGCTGTCAATAATGGTGGCTATAGAAAAATCTATATCTGAATTAAAAGGTGCGACTAAAGCATTGGCAGAACGGTTATAAAAAAAGTTGTCGAGCTCTGAAAATTGATAATGCAATACACCACGCGGTAACGGGTTATCTGCAGGAATTAACGTGGTTAAATCATTTTGGCTCAAGGTACCTGTGTTCATATTCGCTGTTAATAGTAATAACGTAGTATCAACACCTCGCGCAACTTCGTCTAACGTAGGCTCGGTTACACCAACCCCCGCAGCTGCTAGCTTCATGTAATCATTACTAGTCCCTTGACCGTCTTCATAGTAGTTTTGCGTTATATCACCTTGCTTATTACGCGCGATAATACTTAGCACAGGTTTAGTTAAGTATGATATTGCGCCAATAAGTCCCGTCGCTTCATCGGTTTGGCCGCTATAAGCGAAAGTTGTCCCTATATTACAAGTTGCAAGGAAAGAGCCATTGGTCACAATTGTTTGCTCAAAATGGTCAGGAACAAATCTACCAATATTTATCGCTTCTGCAGGAATAGTAATACCAACATGACCATAATCACTGTCCTGTACATCTAAATTCAGCAAACCCACTTCTGAATATTGCGCGCCGTTAAATATTGATTCCCCTGAATTAAAATCAGTGAAAGTGACATCTTGAAACGTCGAGCCGACACTAGAACTTAGCGTTGCACCTTCGGCATACATTAAACCACCATTTACACTGCTGGCTAACGTAGGACCAGTGCGCTCAAGTTTAAGCTCAATTTTTCCTGGAGAGTAATTATGCGTAACAGCGCCAAGGCTATTTTGTGCACTGACCGTTAGCGTAAAATTATCTCCCGCCGCATGGGTAGGGCCAGCTGTGGAACTTGCCCCATTTAGCACAGTTGACCCCGACGTAGCACTAACAACGAGTTCAACAGGACTTACCCAAAATGGGTTACTACTACCCGTTAGCGTAATACCACCAAGAGTATAATTAGCGTGTAGGCGAATTTTTCCAGCATCATGGTATATCGGTGTTGGAATGATCGCGATACTGCCAGAACCAAAATTTAAGCTGGTATTTGTAAAGCTTGGATGTTTAGTAATTTCATGAACAATATCATTAACTTCAACAGTAAACTTAAGCTCATTAACATCCCCTATTTCTGGAATAACATTTTCCTGCGATAACTTTATTTCTCTAGGGTTATTGTCATTGTCAAAGTAGCCTTCACAAACACCATTGTTATCTTTGAATGCTTGAAGTCTTAGCGTATCAGAAAAAGCCAAGCCTGATGTTTGATTTGCTATAGGTACCGAGCCCGTATCATCTGAGCCATATAGAAACCTAAAACCAGCGTTAGTAAATTCCATATCACAACTTACGCCGCTACCATTGTCACACACCACAGGGTCTGATGCTGAAACCGTGGCATTAGCAACAGATAAAGTAATCGTTTCAACATCAGTATTATTAAAACTAATGTCAGTACTACCAGTAAAGGTTGGTGCACTAATCAGTGTGCCATCAATGAGAAAATCAAGTGTAACTGATTCAGTGCTTAAGTTAGCACAGCTGTCATCAATACAGGCTTTAAGGGTAACTGTTTCCGCTGCACAAGTTAGCCCGTTACCGTCATGAACTATTTCGTAATGGTGTATTTGTGGCTCTGCGGTACAACCAAAATTTACCTTACCACCAAGCGCGCCATGTCGAAGAATTTCATAACCAGAAGGTGCGCTGTTTGTGCGAATGTTATTAGCAATAGAAATTTCTAAATAGTCACCACCTGTGCGTTCAAAAAATATAGTCGCTATGTCAAAAACAGAATCTTGCGTTAATGTAAAAGCTGTCTCTTATACACATCTGACGCTGCCGACGATCT
>OLHF01000043.1_pt1 | contig 44714 bp, 23 predicted proteins | sample 1609471 | NCBI WGS metagenome assembly OLHF01 (sample SAMN05416858, study PRJEB24817) | seawater metagenome | isolation source: Sea water | place: Canada:Atlantic | collected 2013-11 | reverse complement strand
AAAGGGTCATCTCCGGCGTTATTGATTTCGACAATGGAACAACCATTCTCTTCAACCAATGCCTTGGTACTAACCCTTTTTCGGCTTGCTGAATCCTGTATTTTCAAGTGGCTTGGGTATAGACTATAACTAAAATTTTATTGCTTAAAGAGTGTGAGAATACATTGCCATTGAATTCAACAATAAGACTGTCTGCACAGTTATTACCGTTAGGTACTTCATTTACTAGTCAAAGCCTTTTTTCGCTTATCGCTGAACAGCCTTGGGCCATGTGGCTAGACTCTTGTGATAGTGAACATGTTGATAGTCGATACGATATTATCGTATGGCAGCCAAGTATTACCTTAACGACCCATGGTGATGCTACCCGGGTATGCAACCGAATTGACGGTAGTAGTTACAACAACCAAGGCGATCCTCTATTACTTGCTAAGCAAGAACAGCAAAAGCTATTTTCTACCGTAGAAATAGAACAATGTGCCCTGCCATTTAAAGGCGGCACTGTCGGTTATTTTGCTTATGACTTAGGTAAGCGCTTTGAAACAATCCAGCAACAAACTAAAAAAGATATTGATGCTCCTGAAATGGCAGTAGGGATATATCAACAAGCGGTAATTTATGACAAGCATACACAATCATTTTGGTTATTATGTGATGATAAAAAACGAGCTCAAATAACTGACTTTTTTACTAGTGCGGTAAAAAAAGAAGCCGATAATCCTGCTAATTTTCGACTAACTTCCGCATGGCAATCAAACATGCAGTCTGCGCAATACCGCGAAAAATTTAACAAGGTTCAAGACTACCTACTTTCTGGCGATTGTTATCAAATAAACTTGGCCCAACGCTTTAGCGCCAAATATACCGGCAGCGAATTTCAAGCGTATTGTGCCTTACGCCAAGAAAACAAAGCCCCGTTTTCTGCATTTTTACGCTTCGCTGACAATGCTATTTTAAGTATTTCACCTGAACGTTTTTTACAACTGACCGATAACAAAGTTCAGAGTAAACCGATTAAAGGCACCCGGCCAAGAAGCGATGACCCAATTGTTGATCAAGCAAATGCTGATGACTTACAACACGCGAGTAAAGACAAAGCGGAAAATTTGATGATAGTTGACTTATTGCGTAACGACATCAGCCGTGTTTGTGTAGCAGGCAGCGTAAAAGTCCCATCAATTTTTGCCATTGAAAGCTTCCCTGCCGTACACCATTTAGTCAGTACGGTTGAAGGTGAGATACACTCTGACTATGACGGAACCGATTTATTACGCGCGGCGTTTCCTGGTGGTTCAATCACAGGCGCACCAAAAATTAGAGCCATGGATATCATTGAAGAATTGGAGCCCAATCAACGTAGTGTTTATTGTGGCTCTATTGGTTACCTTTCCGCTTGTGGAAAAATGGATACTAGCATCACTATACGAACCCTAATATGCAGTAAACAACAAGTATATTGTTGGGCTGGCGGCGGATTAGTTGCTGACTCTGACGTTGACAGTGAATACCAAGAAACATACGATAAAGTAAATAAAATCCTACCGATTTTAAGTACCTTGAACGCGTAAGAGCCTGGCATAAGTAAATTACTGCCGAGTTATTCCTAGTAGTATTCAATATTTTGAAGGTGATGTATGACTAAAGATGAGTTTGTCCAACGCTTTCAAATGCAAGCACTGCCTGATTCGGTACATAAGTTTCGTTATCCACATAAACTTAAAAGTGCAGCGGTGCTTATTCCAATTGTTAGCAATCAAGGCCAACTTGAAGTTTTACTGACAAAGCGCGCCAGTCATTTAAGGCACCACCCCGGTCAAATTAGTTTTCCCGGTGGTAAAGCAGAGCCTAGCGATCAAAATTTGATCGCGACAGCATTACGAGAAACACAAGAAGAAATTGGCCTAAAACCTGAAAATATTCAAATACTCGGACAACTAAAGTCTTACCAAACTATATCAGGCTATGAAATAACGCCTATAGTTGCCTTTGCGCAAAAAGAACAAAGCTACCAATTTGATGATAATGAGGTGGCAGAAGTTTTTCATGTGCCCTTATCCCATTTTTTAAAACGTGAACACCACATTAAAGTGGCGACTTTCCACCAAGGTAAAAGCCATAACATTCACTTTATGCCTTATCAAAATCACAATATTTGGGGAGCAACCGCGGCCATACTGCATGACCTTAGTGTATTGTTAAATTAAACCCTACCACCGTGAATTACTCGCTATAATTATTACACCCGTACCACTTGATACAACATTTTGTTTTGAATGCTGAAAGCTTTCAGCTACAATCACCGAACAAAATTTTACTTTCACCTATATTTTACAATATTTATTCAGGTTTATTTATGATTAGTGTATTTGATATGTTTTCGATAGGAATTGGTCCATCCAGTTCTCATACCGTTGGCCCAATGAAAGCAGCAAAGTTATTTGTTGAACATCTTATTGCTGAAGATAAATTAGCGAAAACAGATAGAGTAAAATGTGAATTGTTTGGCTCGCTTGGTCAAACGGGTATTGGTCATGGCACGGGTAAAGCAGTTATTTTAGGACTTACCGGACAAAGCCCTGAAACGATTCCTGTTGATTCTATCGAATCAACCCTAGCTGAAGTTGTTGCCAGTGAAAAAATAAGTTTAAACATGCAGCACCTAATTGATTTCCCAAAATCAAACGCTATTGTTTATCATCGCCGTAAAACCTTACCTGCTCACTCTAACGCTATGACCATATTTGCTTATAATGGTGAAGAAGTCATCTTCGAAGAAACTTACTACTCAATTGGTGGCGGTTTTATTGTTAAAGACTGCGACTTTGAAAAAGAAAAAGATAAAGCTTTATCTACACATGCCAATATTAATCGCCCACATCGTTTTACAAGTGCTGATCAATTATTGCAAATTGCCAATGAAAAAGGCTTGAGCATTAGCACCATCATGATGGATAACGAAAAGTGTCTGCAAGACGCCGTAAACATTCGTAAAGGTTTACTCGATATTTGGCACGCAATGAAAGCGAGTATTGACCGCGGCATGGTAACCGAAGGGATTTTACCTGGTGGCTTAAAAGTAACGCGTCGCGCACCGGCATTACACCGTGCATTGACGGTTGAACAAAATGCAGACCCGCTTGCTGCGATGGACTGGGTTAACTTATTCGCCTTAGCGGTTAACGAAGAAAATGCCGCAGGTAGCCGAGTAGTTACCGCACCAACCAATGGCGCTGCCGGCATCCTGCCTGCTGTTTTATGTTACTACGATAAGTTTATTAAGCCGGTGAGTGATGATGATTGTATTCGTTATTTATTAACAGCTGCCGCCATTGGCATTCTATATAAAACCAATGCGACTATTTCTGGCGCGGAAGGTGGTTGTCAAGCTGAAGTCGGTGTTGCTTGTTCTATGGCAGCAGGTGCATTAACTGAAATTATGGGTGGCTCACCAGTACAAGTAGAAAACGCAGCAGAAATTGGTATGGAGCATAATTTAGGCTTAACTTGTGACCCTGTTGGCGGGCTTGTTCAAGTACCTTGTATTGAACGTAATGCTATGGGTTCAGTAAAAGCAATTAATGCCTCTCGTTTAGCTTTACGCGGCACGGGAAATCAAAAGGTTTCGCTCGATAAAGTGATTAAAACCATGTGGGAAACCGGTAATGATATGAAGACCAAATATAAAGAAACCTCACGTGGTGGCTTAGCCGTTAATATTATTGAGTGTTAGTCATTACACATAACTTAGCTCTCAATACCGCAAATACATGAGCTTTATTGATTAAGGGTCAGTCAAACAACAAAAAGCCAAAGTAATGACTTTGGCTTTTTTATATTCATGTTATGACTTATCACGCCCATGTGGTACAAGCCAGTCTTGTTGATGGCTTAATGGCACAATCCCATAAGGATTAATCGCTAAGTGGCTGGCGTAATAATGACGTTTAATATGCGCATGATTCACCGTGCTAGCAATTTCTGACATTTGGTATAGCTCAAGCATGAAATGATAAAGATGCTTAAACTCTGCCAACATGCGTAAATTGCATTTGAAGTGGGTGTGATAAACCGAATCAAAACGCACCAATGTCGTCCATAAACGCCAATCAGCTTCGGTTATTTCATTACCGGTTAAATAACGCTTCTCACTAAGAACATCATCTGCTTTTTGTAGTGCTTTAAATAGCTCTTGAGCATTTTCCTCATAAGCACTTTGGCTTGTGGCAAAGCCCGTTTTATAAACACCGTTATTAATGTCATGGTAGATCCACTCATTCACTTCATCAATACTATGTCGTAAATGCTCAGGATAAAAATCAAGTGTATTGCCCGTTAAATGGTTAAACTCACTATTAAACATTCGAATAATATCCGCTGATTCATTACTAACAATCACTTGCTTTTGCTTATCCCACAGCACTGGTACCGTAATGTTGCCTTGATAATCAGCATCACTTTTATGATAAATTTCTGACATAAACTCAGAATCATATAAGGTATCACCTGTAGTTTGATATTCACTAGCAGCGCTATCATCATGTTGAAAGCTCCAGCCTTTATCATGCATATCGGGATGTACAACACTCACTGAAATATGCTCAGCTAAACCTTTTAGTTGACGAAATACCAAGGTTCGATGCACCCAAGGACAGGCAAGTGAGACATATAAATGATAACGACCAGACTCAGCCTTAAACCCCGTACTACCATCAGCACTTAACCACTGACGAAACTGTGAAGCCTTACGTTGATAGTTGCCTGCTTTAATACTTGATTTCCAATTAGAGCTAACCTTAGTCATAACTTTTCTCACTATTATTTATATGAATGCCACTTAAGCCATTTTCATCAAAAATTACTGGCGAATACCTTCAATATGTAGCTCTAAATCCACTTGGCCGTAGTCATTTTTAAAACCAAAATCCCCCATACCAATACTCGTTGTACCACTAAAGCCTAAACGGTTTCCGCCCCATGGGTCATCACCTTCACCGACTTTCACTGCATCAATGATCATAGGTTTAGTGATGCCATGTAAGGTAAAATCACCCATTATTAATAATTTTCCATTACCTTTATCTTCAATTTTATTGCTGGTAAATGTTGCTTGAGCAAACTTAGCTACATCAAGAAAATCATCAGAACGCACATGTTTATCACGTAACGCATGGTTTGAGTCAAAGCTTGAAGCATCAACAGTTACTGATATTTTCGCGGCACTAATATCACTTTCGTCATAAGAAAAATTGCCGCTAAAAGTGTTAAAACGCCCAGTAAGAATACTAAAACCCAAATGACTAGCTTTAAAATTAATTGAAGCGTGTGCGCCTTCATGGTCAATTTTGTAATCAGCCGCCACTGCTGGTAAAAATACACTAGACGCCACTAATGATGCTGCCAATAGTGATGATGTTAATACAGATTTTCTCATTGTTTTTCCTATTGCCTTAAGGCTAATTTTAAATTTAAGTTGTTTATTTATTTGATGATTTACTTGATGATTTACTTGATGATTTACTAATCTATTCATCAGATTTAATCATTCGCATTAATGTTCTGTCTTTATCAATAACATGATGTTTAACTGCGCCAGCCCCATGAACTAAAGACAAAGCAATTAAGAAATACGCAATATATTCATGAACTAAACCCGCTAAGTCTTCCTGGTTTTCAATTAACTCACCAAGCCCTGCAACACTAAACCAGTTGAAAACATCAATTGCTCTACCGTCTGCCGTTGAGATTAAGTAGCCACTAATGAAAAGTGAAAAAAGTAGAACATAAATAACGATATGAGTAACACTAGATGCCCGTTTTTCAATTATTGTATGACTAAGTATTACTTGGGGTTTTACGCTAAATTGACGCCAAAGCAGACGAATTAGTGTTGCGCTTAACAATAAAATACCGACACTTTCATGCCAATGAGGCGCTTTTTGATACCACTGGCTGTAGTACGTTAAATCAACCATCCAAAAGCCGACTCCGAACATTGCAAAAACACTAATAGCACTGAGCCAATGCAGTAGCTTACTGACCAAGCCATAATTTTCATTCGTATTTTTCCACATAATTAATGCCTACCTTTAAGCTGATCCGTTTGGTGCAGGACCTACTTCTAAATCGATAAAGCTATTCTAATCAAAGCAGCCAACGTAATAAATATGGATTAAGACAAATGATAATTGCACCAAACGTAATAATAAGAAGAAAATAGAAGACAACCGCGTTCTTGCGCATTCGTGCGCTGGCGATATAGCGCTTACTCTGAACATAAAAAAAGCGAACAGTTAACTGTTCGCTTTTAGAAAGTATTCTAATTGCAGTAAGGATTTACATGCTTATTAAGGTTACGTTTTTTCTACCTTAATCTTATAAAACACACTATAAAGTACCGGAACTGCAATCATAGTGAGAATGGTTGCAAATGCTAACCCGCCCATAATAGTCACTGACATATCAGCAAAAAACGGGTCAAAAACTAGCGGCATAACGCCTAGTATGGTTGTTATCGCAGCCAATGAAACCGGTCTTAAACGGCTTAAGCTAGCTTCAACAATAGCCAACGCTTTCTCTTTACCTTCCGCTATTTGCAGATCAATTTCTTCAAGTAGCACAATGGCATTTTTAATTAGCATGCCGAACAAACTTAAAAAGCCTAATAACGACATAAAGCCAAAAGGTAAGTCAGCTAACAACAAACCGGCTACAACACCTACAACAGCCATTGGTACAATAAGCCAAATAATAAGAGGCTGTCTTGCTCGACCAAAAAGCAGCACACTGATAATAAACATAATTAAAAAGCCCAACGGTAAACCTTGACCCAAAGCAGCTTGGGCTTTGCGTGCAGACTCATATTCACCACCCCACTCAAGCTGGTAACCATCAGGTAATTCAATAGCTTCCATTGCTGCTTGCGTTCGTCCAAATGCTTCACCTGTCGTTTCATCATAACCGGCTTCGGCTTTTACGGTGATGGTTCTAACGCGATCACGACGATTGATTAATAACTCTTCACTTGAGTAAGTCATTTTGCCACTTACTTGCTTAAACGGAATATAGGTTCGTTGGCTGCTACTCCACACTAAGCTATTTTCAAGCCCGACTAACTGATCAGTATTACCACTACTGTTTCTAGCAATAATTGGGTATAGATAATCTCCATCTTGCAATTGTCCGATTTTCAGGCCCTGCATATAAAACTCAATTGCCTGACTAAAGTCATTTCTTGAAACACCAGCAATACCGGCAGAAATATCGTCATATTCTGGCGCTAGTACAATGCCTTTATCGCGCCAATCATCTCGAATATCTCTGATCTTGCCGTCTTCAAAATATATTGCTTTGGCTTGTTCAGCTAGTTGCCTTAAAACAGCTGGGTCTTCACCAGAAAATCGCGCTTGTATTTTTGCGCCAGCACCAGGGCCGAATTGCATAATTTCAGCGTAAAAGTTCACTTTAGGGTTAGCTTGTCTTAATTCATTTGAAATTTGCTGGGCTAAACGTGGAATATCAGCGGCATCAAAAGCACGAACTAAAAATAAACCATAGCTTTCATTGGGTAATTCAGGTGAGAAAACTAAGGTGAAACGTTCAGAGCTTTCACCAATAAATGTTGATAATGACTCAATACCTTCAGTTGCAAGAATGAGTTTTTCGCCTTGCTTCATGTACTTTTCGGTAGCACGAATATCAGAATCTTGTGGTCCCCAATAATGAATAAAAAATACTGGGGTATTTGAAGGTGGGAAAAAACCCTGCTTTATCAAACCAAAGCTCGCATAAGCGGTGATAGTAATTGCCACCAAAATGCCAAGGGTTAAGCCACGCCAATGCAAAGCTGTGCGTAATACCACTAAGTAACCTTTATGAAATAAAGAGTGGCTGTCATCGCCACTGGCTTTAGTGCCAACTTTGTAGAAATATTTTCCTAATAATGGCGTAAGCGATACTGCCAATATCCAGCTTAGTAGCAATGAAATCAGTACTACGGCAAATAATGAGAATAAAAACTCACCTGTGGCATCATCGGATAAGCCAATACCGGAAAAGGCAGCAATACCTATAACGGTGGCGCCAAGCAATGGCCACTGCGTACGTTTAACAATGAAGCTCGCTGACTCCATTGCTGATTTGCCTTTTTCCATGCGCAGCATCATACCTTCTGCGACTACAATGGCATTATCAACTAACATTCCCATAGCAATAACCATAGCGCCTAAGGAAATGCGTTGTAGCTGTAAATCGTAAAGCCACATAATTAACACTGTGCCCAATACTGTGATCACTAACGTGCCGCCAACAACAATACCCGAGCGCCAGCCCATAAATAAACATAATGCTAAGGTAACTACAGCTACCGAGGCTTCTAAGTTAAAAATGAAACCATCAACTGACTTATCAACTATTTTTGCTTGGTTATAAATAGAAGAAACATTAATACCAGCCGGTAATTTGGCAATAACTTCAGCAAGCTTAACTTCAATTTTCTTACCTACTTCAACTACGTTAATATCGTTTTGAGCTGATACAGCTAAAGTCACGGCACGCTCACCATTAAAGCGTTTCAAACCACTGGGGATTTCTACTGGTTGAACACTTAACTCAGCAATATCTTTAATTTTAATGGAAGCATTTTTGCCAGGGATAACAATTGAGAGATTCTCGATTTCTTCAATTTTATTTGTTGAACTTTCTACTGGTATACGAATTTGTTTGTCACCAACATATAATCGTCCACCACTAAACGGCTTTAAGTTACTTGCTAAAACTTGTTGAATATCAGGAAAAGATAAACCTAGCCCTGCTATTTGATAACTGTCAATTTTAGCAACTATTTCTTCCTCAAGAATACCGCCTACTTGTACTTTAGCAACACCATCTACGGTTAATATTTCACGACGAATAATGCGAGAAAACTCACGCATTTGATGAGCACTAAAATCCGGCGCAGATAAAGCATAATAAATACCATACACATCGCCAAAGTCATCAACAACAACAGGAGCACTTGCACCTAAGGGTAAATCATTATGAATATCACTTAGACGTTTACGCAATTCGTCCCAAATTTGTGGTAACAATGGTCCATCAATATGAGGTTGTATTTCCATGGTAATTCTAGAAAAACCAGGCTTACTTACTGACTGTAAAATATCTAATTGCCACATTTGTTGTAAGGCAATTTCAACTTGTTCAGTAACTTCTTTTTCAACCTTCTCAGCACTTGCGCCTGGGTAATAGGTAAATATTACCGCTTGTTTAATGGTAAATGCGGGGTCTTCTAAACGACCAATTTTACTCATGGCAACAATGCCACCAATAATAAAGCAAATAGATAACAGCCAAATATTTATTGGTTTATTCAAAGAGTAGCGAGCAATATCCATATTAAAATGCCGCCTTGTATTCTTTTACAATAAGCCCTTCTCTCATTTGGCTTAACGCTGCAGAAACGACTTTATCACCTTCGTTTAAGCCAGTTTCAATAAGTGCAAACTCACCTTTTATCATAGAGACAACTACCGTCTCTTTAGTCAGTGTGTTGGTTGCTTGATTGAACTTCCAAACACTAAAGCCGTCGTCGCTATTGCCCATCAAGGCACTTATCGGTAATAACATGACCTGCGTCTGAGTATTATTGTCCCTAATATTCACAATGGCGCGTGAACCTGGGTAAAATAAATGAGTACTTTCGCCATTAAGCGCAAACGTTACATCATAAGTTTGAGTGATAGGATCAGGCATTGTTTTATGTTCAACATAATGAATATTAAAAACTTTGTCTTCTTGGCCAATAATATGTGCGGTTGCTTTAACATCTCGTTTGCCAGCATTCGCCGTCATGATTCGCTCAGGCACTTCAAAAGAAAAGTAAAGCTCTGATCTATCTTGCAAGTTTGCCAAGGTGTCACCAATGCGTATATAGCTATTGTTTTCAATAAGGCGCGAACCGATTACAGCATCAAATGGCGCAATTATTGTGCAATAGCTTAAATCTTGCTCAGCATTCTCTAGGGCTATTTTGGTAATTGAAAACTGCGACTTTGCTTCATCGTAGTCACGTTGCGAGGCAACGTTTTTTTCGAAAACGTCCTTCATTCGCTTTAAGTCACGTCCAGCATCTTGATGGCGAATACGGCTTTCATCTACTTTGCGCTGAAACGGTGCAGCATCTATTTTAGCAAGTACCTGGCCTTTTTTAACCGCACTACCTTCAATAAGGTTTTGATATACTAAACGTCCAGAAACTTCAAATTTTACGTCAACACTTTTTACTGCAGAAACTGTCGCGGGAAATTCATAATCATTTGCCAAACTTGCTAGTTTAGCCTCAGACAGTTGAACCACAATTGGGCTAGGTTCTTTGATGGTTTCACTTGGCTCCGAGCAAGCCTGAAGCATTAACACCATAACCATTATAGAAATTCGAATCACATTAACTCCGAGATAGTTTAATTTACTGCAATATAGTGTCGAATATTATAGCACAGGTTTACACCTTAACAACTAGTGTAAACTTGTTGTTTAATTACCTTCGCCAAGTTAAACTACAATTGTACAAGATATACAGAGAATTAAATTTGCCGAGTACTACTGAAAAAATATTGAACACCGCCATGGATTGTTTCTTCCAACACGGCTACGGTGCCGCTAACATATCGATGGTCAGCCGTTATGTAGGCATTTCACGTGTCACTATTCACAAACAATTCAAGTCAAAAAAATTACTTTTTCGAGCGGTTGTTGAGCAGCACTTTCAACAAAACAATTTGCTACTTGATGAATATAGATTATCAGAAGAAGATTTTTGGTTGGAAACACAAGCATTAATAATCAACCGTTGTGAAGGTATATTTGATAATGTTGCTAGCAGTTTAATTCGGGCCGATTTATTACATGCTGGTCAAGCTTACTGTAAAGATTTAATTCAAGCGGAAGAAAATTTAGTCAAAAAATGCATCCAATCTAGAATTGAAAAAGAAGTTACCGCCAAGCGCTTAACATTAAGCAATATTGATATGTCGCCAGCAAAGCTCGCAGAAATGATTTACTTTGCCCCATTTGGTATAACCGTATCAGTGTCTGGAAACGACATTACACTCTTTGTCAAAAATATAATTACAATATTTAAAGCGTCAACAAAACCTTAATAGAACAAATAGCTATGCCGTTCACTGGTCACTTTTGGGTAATAATTTACTAATAACTAATAACAATTACTGTGCATAATATGCTTTTACATAGTCGACAAAAGCATTCACTTTTGCGGAGGTAAATTTACGTGAAAGCTTAATCGCGTATAAGCCAAAAGACTCAGCTTTATATTCCGAAAGTATTTCAACTAATTGCCCTTTTTCTTCAGCATCGCCAACTATAAAAGTTGGTGACTGAACAATACCAATACCTTCTACTGCCGCTTCTTTTAAGGCATTACCATTATTACAAGTTAACGTACCACTTACTTCAACATTTCGTTCAACACCATTTTCTTGAAAAATCCAACCATATTTCGGGTTGATTAAACTATAACGTAAGCAATTATGAGTCAGCAGATCTTCTGGCGTAATTGGCAAGCCATGCTTAGCAAGGTAGTCCGGGGATGCATAAACTTTTGCTGACACCTTAGTAATTGGAATAGCAATGAGAGACGAATCTTCTAAACGCCCAACTCGAATACCGACATCAATACCTTCAGCAACAAAATCTGTGCGGTGATCTTCAAGTTGTAAATGAATTTTAAGCTCTGGGTGCAATTTCATAAACCCAGTTAGAATAGGATTTAAAGAAGTAATACCAAAACTTAATGGTGCCGAAATACGCAAATTACCTTTTAAATTCTGGCTACGAGACTGAATACGTTCTTGCGCCTCATCTAATGACTGAAAGATATTCACTACATCTCGATAAAATTGCTGCCCAGCCTCTGTTAATTCTACACGTCTGGTTGTTCGGTTTAAAAGCCTGACATCTAATGCCGTTTCCAAACCAGATACCCGTCGACTTACCGCTGCGGTACTAGCGTTTAGTAATTCAGCAGCCTGATTAAAGCTGCCAGTATCCACCACTGAGATAAAACTGCGTAAAGCGACTAAGTCATATTGTTGCATATTAAGGGATTAAATCGGCATTTTTTACTATTTGTTACGCTAGTATAAAGTGTTATTTAGTGATTGCACAATTTAACTTTGATTTATAAACCGTCACTCTTAGTACCTTGCTAAATAACACAGTATATTAGTCTTACAAAATATTAAAATCATATCTTTAAAAACAATTGTGCAATAAGTAACAAGTTGTTAACATGGGACTTATTGCTTATAAAAACACAATAAAACAAGTAATAACTGCATTTAAGGAAAATGCTAGAGTTTATCTAAAATACAAACTCTAAGAGAATAAAGGGAATTTAGTTATATTAAATAACCATTTATTCATCGTCAATTTATTCAATGAGAAATGGTTATGAAAATCAATTCAGTTAACATAAGAAAAATAATATATACAACAGCGCTGAGTTTAACGCTATATGCTTGTGGCGGTGGTGGTAGCAAAAGCAGTAGTCCGACTAATCCCCCACCACCAGAAAATAGACCTCCAGTCCTAACATCAACACCATTAGCTTCTATTGCAGAGACACAACTATATGAATCAGTATTAGCTGTTTCAGATGCTGACGGTGATAGTGTAACTATCAGTGTTGAAAACTTGCCTACGTGGGCAACTTTTGACAACACTTCTATGACTATATCGGGTACTCCATCATTAAATGATGCGGGCAATTACACTAATGTAATAATTACTGGCGATGATGGAAAAGGTTCCGTTACGTTAAGCACTTTTGCAATTACCGTTGAAAATTCAGTGCAAGTAAGCGGCAAAGTTATTGATGGTTATATTCAAGGCGCTATTGTTTTCATTGATGAAAATGAGAATTTATTACACGACGAAGATGAACTAAGCACTGTAACTAATGAGATCGGTTACTTCTCTTTTGTTATATTACCAAACCACTATAATAGCTATACATCTTCAACTATTAGAGCTTATGTTGGTGAAGGAGCTAGCGATGTATCTCGCCCTGAATTAAACTTTACGCAAACTCCTATTGTTTTATCTACATTACCTTTAACATCAATTAATGCTGATACAGAAGCCTATGAACTTGCTACAATTTCACCATTCACCAGCAATTTGGTTAAATTACTTAATGTTGAGCTTGGTCAATTTGCTGATGAACAGCTGAGCAAAGAAGAATTAAACACTTTAATTGCCGAATATAAGCAAACAATGTTTGACGCTACATTTTCATTTGCCCCCACGGATTTAAACGAGTCAGAACTTAATACTGAACAGATGTTGATAGATCTCTTTCATGATTTTATCGCGCCAAACAATGCAATCCCCATTACCTTTCGAAATCGATTAGCGGTTATCGCTGCTGAGCAATTAGATGCAATTATTGTGGAGCAAGATATAAGAGATACCGATAACGATGGCATTCCTAACAATGAAGATAACGATGACGATGGTGACGGGATCAATGACGAAGATGACTTATATCCGCTAGATTCCGCTGAAAATGCCGACAGTGATGGCGATGGTATCGGCGATAACTCTGACGCCTATGCTCACGATGCTACCTGTTATATTGATACTGACGGTAACGGAACACATTGTTATATGACTTGGATGGCTTCAAACAGCCCACAATTAATTAAAGCAAATGGTGTCACTAGTTTTTATTTTTTTAACCCTGAGTGGCCAACAATTCTTGAGTACAATAACACAACTGGCCATTTCGCAATGCCAATTGATGTGGAAAATGCAACAACTATTGAATATTCCGTGAGTGAACAAAAACTATATATTGGTTTTAATGATGGAAAAGTTCGTTTTGTAAATGAAGCAAACCAACTAGAAGACTTTATATCCGTAACAACAGATGACGCGAATGTTCAAGTAACATCAATAACCTCAATGGGCCAGCATATTGGTGTGCACTCTTCCAATAATGGTCAATTATTTATCTATAACTTACTTGGCGAACCAACCGAGGCTAATTATATAGGTCGTAATCGATATCAATTTACGTGGAACACAACCTTATCAAGGCTTTACTACAACTCATATAATAGCCTAAGCTATTTAGCCATTAACGAAAGTGATGGCTCAATTACTAGTGAACATTATTTAGGGCATTTTAATAATCTAGAGAATGTTATTGCGTTATCAGAAAACGATGAAAAACTACTACTCGGAAGTGGTCAAATTTATGACTTAGAAGAATTTTTACCATTAAATAACGGGACAGCATATAATCCTGCACAAAAATTTGGTTTTTGGGTTAATAATGATGAATATGCAATCTTAACTCAAGAAGACGGCTCTTATTTCTTACAGCGTTTTAACGCCGAGTCGCAAGTAATAGAACAAATTACAATTGAAAGTGATGTAGTAGCAACATTTTCTGAACTTAATAACAGTTACTTCATTCTCAATAATGGTCAACAGCTTTCAGTAATGCAATACATTGCCAGTGAAGATAGTGATGGTGATGGGGTGAACAATAATGACGACAAATTTCCACTTGATGTTGCCGCTTCCATTGACACTGATAACGATGGCTCACCTGATGAATGGAATACGGGCTACACAGAATTTGATTCAACAACAGGCTTAACTCTTGATGAGTTTCCATTAGACTCCGCTTGCTGGCTAACCGAACATGGCTCTGATGGAAGCTGCGATTTTACCGCCACATTACCTAGCTTTACTCCGACAAAAATTATTTATGATGAACAAGAAGATATTTATCTTTTAAGTAGTGAAAACAGTGCGATATATCGTTGGAGTGCGGCAACAAATCATTATACAAATCCTATTAATTTAGCAACATTGAGTCAAGGTGTTAATGCAATACCTTTGATAATCACTTATTTATCTGCGCAAAATAGGATTTATATTGGTTACAATAATGGCCATATTACCTATGTAGATATATCAAACCCAACACAAGAACATCAATTTACATCACTTCCAAGACAAATTACCTATTTAAGCAGTGCTGGAAATTACTTATTAGCAAGTGATTCGTCACAAAGCAACAAATACATATTTGATAGCGATGGAGTTCAAACCGATTCATTTTATGAATATAGCAATGTTTCAATGCAGTGGAACGACACCAACAACACTAGCTACATAAGTAAGAGCAATCGAGTATATTCATATCAAATAAACCAAGTAACAGGTTTAATGATTGATGAAAATTATTCTGAATATGATAGCTCTAGTAGAGCTCAAAACCCTATTAGACTCTCAACCGATATGGACAGTATTGTCACCGGCAATGGTATTGTATATGACTTAACACTAACCAATACTGCCAAGTTTGAAGCTATTAGTGACAACATTCAAACTATTGACCAATATTGGCACAGCGACGCGCTAATTTCGGTGACCCAAGAATATGACTATGAAGAAGGTTTATACCATCAAAGCCTTAGGTTTTGGGATCAAAGTTACCGAGCTAGGGGTTCACAAGCACTGCAAAGCTCAGCACTAGCGTTAGTGCCAAATGACGAAGATATTATCATCGTAAGTCAAATCGAGACAGAGCTAGTATTTACCAAAATTATCATCTCAGATCATGATGACGATGGTATTCCCGGATGGTGGGAAGTATTGAATAATCTTGATGATAATAACGCTAGCGATGCGGCTATTGATTCAGATGATGACGGCTTATCAAATCTAGAAGAATACCAAAATGCTACTGTGCCGAATAATAATGACTCGGATAATGACGGTTTACTTGATGGTGCAGAAATAAAGTCTCATCTTACTGATCCATTAAATAACGATTCAGATGGTGATGGTTTAAGCGATGGTGCAGAAGTTAACGAATATAATACAAACCCTTTAGTCGCTGACTCAGATGAAGATGGCTTAACCGATTTTGATGAAATTATCACTTATCAAAGTAACCCACTCCTTGCCGACTCTGATGCTGATGGATTACTCGATTTATATGAAGTTGAAAATGGTCTCAACCCAAATTTAAATGATAGTCAATCAGACTTAGATGAAGATGGCTTGGTTAACGAGGACGAATTTAATCAAAATACAGACCCTAGGGTTGCAGATACAGACTTTGATGGCGTATTCGATGGTGCAGAAGTACATAACCACCTAACCGACCCTCTAGATAAAGACTCTGATGACGATAGAATGTATGACGGCTTTGAAGTTACATATAATTTAAACCCGTTAAGTAATACTGACGCCGAACTTGATGGTGATAATGATGATTTTTCTAATATGGAAGAGTTTTTCCTTAAAACAGATCCGACTGATAGTGCATCTTTTGCTTCGGTTCCAAACTGGACAATGTATCAAGGTAATGCTGGCAATACAGGATTTACCCCTGTGCTTATTAGCAGCGAAAATATCACCCAACGTTGGGAGATTGACGCGGTTTCACAAAACAGACAGGTTATAGCTAGTGATGGGACTGCTTACATTGCCTCATATAATGGTGACGCAACAGTTTCAGTGCATGCCATTAATGCCGCAAATGCGCAGCGACAGTGGCAAAGTGACTTTGACAACACTTACCAAATTTCAACATTAGCCTTCGCAAATAACAAAGTGTTTATGCAGACTCGCGGTAACTCATACTACTTAAGGGCGCTTGACGCTGAAACTGGCTCATTATTTTATCGTGTCGACAGCAACTATTTAAGAAGTACCAAATATTCTGCGACACCTTGGCAAAATGATCTTTATGTAAAATACGATCAAGAAATTAAAGCGATTGATGACAATGGCATAAATAAATGGGATGCCAGCTATTATTCCAACGCTTATTACTGGGCATTAGCACTTGATAACGACTCTATTTACGCTCCCAATAATGGCTTAGATATCATTGATAGGGTTTCGGGAGAGCTACAATCTCATATTGCCTACCCCGAAGATTTTAATTCTTCCAGTTTTTTATACAATACGCCTGTTATTGGTCATAACGACCAAGTAGTGTTTTTTAGCAATAATATGTTATTCAGTTTTGACACTGAAAATGGTGTTATTTCTTGGCAAACAGAGTTAAACAATAGCAATAATAGGCAAGTATCGATTGCTTACGGCCGTGTATATACTGCACAGAATGATTTATTAAAAGTTTATGATGAAATAACTGGCGAGTTAATTTGGAGCTGGGAAACTGATTCTAACGAATCTATTTACCAAGATATCTTACTAACTCGTAATTTGGCCTTTGTAGGAACGAGAAACACTACCTATGCAATTGATTTAGCTACCCATGAAACAGTATGGCAAACTGATATTGCTGGACAAATGTCTATTAGTAATGAAGGAGCACTATACATTGCAGCTAATGAAAAAGTTGTTGCTTTCAATATTGCCGGAGACAGTGATGCCGATGGTATGGCTGATTGGTGGGAGGACTTTTACGGCTTTGATAAAAACAATGCTGATGACGCGAGCTTAGACGCTGATATCGATGGGCTCTCTAATCTAGAAGAGTTTCAAGCAACGACAGATCCGCTAGTTTCGGACTCTGACGCTGATGGCATAGAAGATGGCGATGAAGTTAATACTTATGGTACAGATCCACTAAACAATGATAGTGACAACGATGGTATTAATGACGGTGATGAAGTTGATATTCATGGCACTAATCCATTAACAGCAGACTCTGATAGTGATGGTGTAAATGATTATGACGAAATCAATGTATATAGCAGTAACCCGCTTGCTGAAGATACCGATGCTGATGGTATTCTCGACGGCTGGGAAGTGCAATACGGTCTAGATATTAATGTAAATGATGCTCAAAGCGATATCGATAGCGATAATTTAGTTAACATTGATGAACAAACCGCTGGAACAAATCCTACCAACAGCGATACTGATAACGACGAGCTTTTAGATGGTGATGAAGTACATACGCATTTAACAGATCCGTTGGCATTTGATAGTGATAGTGACCGCATGAGCGACGGTTGGGAAATAACCTATAGTTTCAACCCATTAGATGGCAGTGATGCAATAACAGACCCTGATAATGATGGTTTTACCAACATGGAAGAATTCTTTCTAGCAACAATTCCTAATGATTCCGACGATTTTGCAATGGCAACACCTTGGGTAACATACCAAGGCAACGCTAAACATGACGGTTTTAGTCTTTACAATATTAATCACAATGACATTACTCAATTGTGGCAAATTGATTTGGATTACATGCCACACCAAGTTAGCGCAGCGAACAATAAAGTTTTCGTATCCGGACGAGGAAGTTCTAAAACTCTACAAGCATTTAGCAACTCAAATGGTACTGAGCAGTGGAGTATTGATTATGGAAATATCAACAGCATCGATGCGCCAGCCTATGCCAATGGTAAAGTGTTTTTTCAAACTGGTGGGCATGGAGATTCATACTTAAGAGGCGTAAATGCAGCCACTGGTACACTAGAGTTTGAATCAAGTTATGGTAATCAATGGAGTAGATATATGGCTCCGACACCATATGAAGATGACATCTATATCAGTGGTGGTACATATGGCGGTATGTATGGATTTACGCAAACGGGTGAAGAAAAGTTCTTTAATAGTTTAGAACAAGTTGCTGGTTGGACACCAAGCGTAAGCGCAAACACAGTTTATAGTTACACAGCATCAACATTAAGAGCATTTGATCGACAATCTGGCGAGCAAGTTTTTAGTATCGCTGATGAAAATAGTAACTACGGATCAACGCCAAAAGCAGGAGTACTAGGACACAATGATAACTTTATAGTTGTTGATAATAGAAAACTTCGAAGCTTTAATCTTACAGAGCAATCTATTACATGGGAAAGATCATCTAATTATATTCAAGAAGCGGCTATTGCCTACAATCGAATATATGTAATTAACGACGGTGTGTTAGAGGTACTTGATGAATATACTGGCGAACTATTATGGAGTTTTGAGGCAACAGAGAATATAACACAAAACATTGTTATTACTCGTAATTTAATCTTTATTGGTAGTAGTTCCAATACCTATGCTATCGACATCAATAACCATGATTCAGTATGGAGTGTTGAAGAGTTCGGTCAATTAAGTATAAGTGAAGGTATTCTGTATATCGCAGGTGAACAAAAACTTACCGCCTTTAATATAGACGGTGATGATGACGATGATGGTATGCCTAATTGGTGGGAGTCTAGCTTTGGCTTAGATAAGTCTGACGCCAGTGATATGGATCTTGATAAAGATAGTGACGGTCTTAGCAACTTACTTGAATTTATGCATGGTACTAACCCAACTGTTGAAGATACTGACATCGATGGCTTAACTGATGGTGATGAAGTAAATACACATTTTTCGAACCCAGCTAGCTCAGATACAGATCAAGACGGTTTATCTGATGGTGAGGAAGTTAACACATACAATACTAGCCCTATACTTACCGACAGTGACGAAGACGGCTATAGCGATGGCGATGAAGTATTGATCTTTGACACTGATCCTGCTGACGAAAATTCAGTTCCTGTAGCAATTTCGACACTAACGGAATCATTCGAATCAAATACATTGCCTCTAGGCTGGACAATGCCAGAATCTTCTCAAGCAGATTGGTATATCACACCGGACACTGCAAACGACGGGAGCCAAAGCATAAGAGCAGGTGATATCGATGATAACCAAGAGAGTGTAATAGAATATCAAGGCTTGTTCGCATCCGGAACATTTTCGTTTGATGCTAAAGTTGAATCTGAAAGCTGTTGTGACAGTTTAGAAGTATACGTTGATGAACAATTACAACATGCAATTACAAACAACACTTGGGCAACATATCAAATACCACTAGACGCAAACTTACACACAATTAAATTCCGTTACGAAAAGGATGGCTCCGCATCTAATGGTGAAGACACTGCATGGCTAGATAATATTACTTTCGGTCAGTGATGATATTTACTATTTACAAAGGTAGTTATAAACGTAATTAAATTATGAATTAACTAAAAGTATAAAGAGAGCATGAAGCTCTCTTTTTTATTTTTGCAAATGTACATTTTTTCATTCAATATAATACCTGACCAAATGGTCAGACAAATAACTAATTGACAGCTTAATAGATCTATTAATTATTGGTAACGCAACTGAATATAGTAATAGTATGCTGATAGCATTCTCGCCGTTAATAAGTAACTATCATTTTATAAACGCACAAATACTCGACTGGAGAAAAAATGCAAAGTAGAACCTCATTACCTAGCTGGAAAAAGTTAACAAGTCACGCTGATGAAATTAAACAGCAACATATGAGCGAGCTATTTAAGCAAAACCCGAAACGTTTTGAGCAATTCTCCATTCAGCTTCCGCCCTTCCTCGTCGATTACTCAAAAAACCTTATATCTAACTCAACAATGAACTTGCTAATTAATTTGGCAAAAGAATGTGATGTTGAAGGTTGGCGTGAAAAAATGTTTAACGGAGAACAAATTAATCGCACCGAAGAGCGCGCTGTTTTACATACTGCATTAAGAAATCGTTCGAGTAAGCCTATATTACTTGACGGTAAAGATATCAATATTGATGTGCAATTAGCGTTAAACAAGATGAAAGCTTTTAGCGAGAAAGTTCGCCAAGGGTTATGGAAAGGCTACTCAGGAAAGCGCATTACAGACGTGGTAAATATTGGTGTTGGCGGCTCGAATTTAGGCCCACAAATGGTTACAGAAGCATTAAAGCAATATAGTGATAATAGCGTTAATGTTCATTATGTTTCTAATGTTGATGGCACACAAATAGCCAATGTACTGCGCCCGTTAAACCCAGAAAAAGTACTCTTTATTGTATCAAGTAAAACCTTTACCACTACTGAAACTATGACCAATGCTAAAACAGCAATGAAATGGTTAGTGTCGTCTTCTTTTGATCAATCAGCTATTGCCAAACACTTTGTTGCCGTATCATCTAATAAGAAAAATGCTACTGAGTTTGGTATCGCCGAAGAAAATATTTTTGATATGTGGGACTGGGTTGGCGGACGTTTCTCACTTTGGTCTGCGATTGGTTTACCGATTGCTATTGATTTAGGCTTTGAGCGTTTTATTGAATTACTTGAAGGTGCACATGAACTTGACGAGCACTTTTGTAATACGCCATTGGAAGAAAATGCGCCAGTTATTCTCGCCTTATTAAGCGTTTGGAATTGCACGTTTTTAGGTGCGCAATCTCAGGCAATTTTACCTTACGACCAATCATTACATATGCTTTCCGCGTATTTACAACAGGCTGAAATGGAAAGTAACGGCAAATCGGTCACTTGGGATGGCGACTCTATTCCTTACCCTACGGTCCCTTCAATTTGGGGCGAATTAGGTATTAATGGCCAGCATGCATTTTATCAATACTTGCACCAAAGCAATAACGTTGTTCCTGCCGACTTTATTGGCTCGGTAGAAAGTGTTACGCCTGTACAGGGGCACCATGAAACCTTAATGGCTAACTTTTTCGCCCAAACTCAAGCGCTGATGCAAGGTGTTGATGAAACTCAAGTACGTGCTGATTTAAAAGCTAAAGGCCGTACTCAAGACTACATAGACAAAGTAGCGCCGCATAAAGTTCACAAAGGCAATCGCCCAACTAATACTATTTTAATGAAGCGTATTTCACCACGTTCATTAGGTAGCTTAATTGCTTTATACGAGCATAAAATTTTTGTTCAAGGCATCATTTTACAGATTTGTTCTTTTGATCAATGGGGCGTAGAGCTTGGCAAAGGTTTAGCCAATAATATTCAAGAAGAGTTGGCTTCGGGGGAAATAAGCGAGCAACACGATAGCTCAACAACAGGTCTAATTAACTTTTACCAGAGCCATACTAAATAACAATAACCAATATATTAAACGACACTTTCAAATATAAAAGAAAGTGTCGTTAATAAATTTAATTTATAAATTCAGCTTATAAATGCGCCTGCAAAAAGCTTAAGTATTTGTTCGAAGCACTAATACGATTTACCTTTTTACTAAAGCCATGGCCTTCATCGTCAAACACTAAGTAATCAACGTATGTGCCGCCAGCGCGGATAGACTCAACCATATCATCACTTTCAATTTTCAGTACTCGTGGATCGTTTTTACCTTGCACCACTAATACCGGTTTCTTAACATTTTGCCCAAAAAATACTGGCGAAATATTGTGTAAACGTTCTTTGTCGGTACTTGGGTCACCTAGCTCATCATATAATGACTTGCGAAATGCTTCCCAATAAGGCGGAATACTTTCTAAAGTTCGAACCCAATTGGTAACACCAAAAATGTTGATACCGACTTCAAATTCTTCAGTAAAAGTCATCGCTGCCATGGTTAGGTAACCACCGTAACTACCACCAATAACGCCAATTCTATCAGCATCAACCCAATCTAAAGATTGTAAATAGTACTTGTTGTAAACCACGTCTTTTAAGTCGTGATCACCATGCTTTTTATCATCTAAATGATTGAAGGTTTTTCCGTAACCGTTAGAGCCTCTGTTATTAATTCTGAAAATAGCATAACCATTATTGACTAAATGTTGGATAAGCGCCGAGTAGCCTTTACGACTTTGCCCACCAGGGCCGCCATGTATCCACACTAATGCTGGTACTTTTTCTGTCGCGGCTTGTTTTGGCTTATATAAAATGCCGGGGATTTCTAAACCATCAAAGCTTTTAAAGCGCACCACTTCACCAACCACCAAATTTTCTTCTAAAATGTTTGGGTTTCCGGTATCGGTTAAGCGCTTAATACTGTCACTACCCAATTGATGAACATATAAGTTTGACGGCGAAGTATCAGAGTTAATATAAAACACCATCTGTTTACCGTCGGCAGAGAAATTCACACCGCGCAAATCACCACTTGGCATTTCAGGTAGTGCTAGTTTTTTATTCATCACTAAATCTTGAATTTCAATTTTAGTTTGAGCATCGGCATTCACGCCATGTACTTGGTAACGGCCGTCTTTAGAAAAATAGGTAAAACTAACATCCCAATTTACCGCAAAGTTTTCCGATTTTTCTTTACTCGCTAAATTATATGACCACGCTTGGTTAAATTCACCAAACTCATCAGTAGAATAAATTAGTGCGCTATTATCACGGGTAAAGGTATAAGCACTATGCTGCACATCGCCTTCATGTTCGCTGATCAATTCAGCTAAAGGCTCTTCAGTGGCTAAGTCAACCATGTATAAATTCGAGTCAGCGTTTGAATTACTTTTACTTAAGGCAATATACTGACCATTAGGGCTAATGGCTTCAGGTGAATAACCTGAGTCATTTTGAAAAATCATCGCTCGCGAATAGTCAGCTACTTGGTATAAATAAACATCAAAGTATTTAGGATCTCGTTCATTGGTTGCGACAAAGAACTGCTTATTATCTTGATGCCAGCTAACAAAAAATGCCTTTAAACCTTCACCCGGTGTTAAGTCTTTTTCTTCACCATTTATCTCTTGTACAAAAAGGTGATCTAACTCATCCCCTCCTTTGTCCGCACTGTATAAGAATCGTTCATCTTCAGGAAACCAACCAACAACATAAATAGACTCTTTGCTAGAGCTAGTTAATTGTGTTGGTGCGGTGCCATCTAATGGCACTTTATAGGCGTTATAAATACCACTTTCATCATCACTTACTAATACCGCTGTAGCATCGGCATTAATCGATGAACCAAAAACTGAACGGGTTTTGAAAAACTCTTCAGCACTATAAGTTTTAAAAACTGAGGTTTCTTCGACAGCTGCCACAACTTCGGCGGTGGGTTCTTGTTTTGAGCAAGCAAGTACGACTGACATACTTGCCGCAATAGCGATAAACTTAGCTATTTTGGATAAGTTTTGCATTTCAATTCCCTTTACATTATTTTTTAATTTTATTTTAGTTTAGATATCAAACACTTTTAAGCGAAAAACAGTATAGAACAATTAATAAGCAATTAAAGCTTTTATTACTCATCGCCTTTACATACAAAATAGTGAATGGCTAAAAGGAATAGCGTAAACTAAGCGCCTAATCACAAATGTAATTAATACCGAGCATACTTAGCCCTAATGACCAACCAGTTAAAGTACTTATCTCATTACTCAAATAGCATTCAACAGCAAGTACAGAAGTTAGTTGAGGAAAACAAGTTGCAGTCTTATTTATTAGCGCAATTTCCAACACCTCATGAGATAACTACCGATAAATCATTACGTCAATATACCTTAGCGCTTAAGCAACAATTTCTTAAAAAATCAGCACCACTGAGCCAAGTAAAATACGATGATAAAATTCATATTGTTAACAATGCGCTTGGCTTGCACACGTATGTGTCACGCGTACAAGGTAATAAATTAAAAAGTAAAAATGAGCTACGTATAGGGAGTTTATTTAAGAAAGCGCCTGAAGCATTGTTAAATATGATTGTGGTGCACGAACTTGCCCACTTGAAAGAAAAAGACCACAACAAAGCATTTTATAAACTCTGTGAGCATATGCTGCCAAATTATCACCAGTTAGAGCTTATGACGCGAATTTACCTTACTGAGCTTGAAAATAATGGTGATATCTACGCGTAAACGGTTTTGTCTCAGTTCAAAATAATAGCACCTTAGATATTAGTTTTAGCATTCATCGAAACTTCCATGAATTAACATTAAATGCCTAACCTATAAATGTCTCATTCCTCATTACGTCCTTTAAAACTGTAACAACGCCCATTACACATCGAACAAAAAACCACCACGCAGCGAGCTAAATTAAAAAAGCAAGTAACTAAAAAGTAATTCTTTGATATCACACCAAGTGCATACGTATGCACAAGATATTTTTGAACTTTCATAAAAGCTAACATGCACGCGCTGAAACCCTGCTGTAAATATACAGTGCAACTTTCAAAATATTATAGAGATACATAATCACTTTATAATCGAGGAATCATTATGCTTTCGTTTAAACCTAGTGCGATATCAATTGCGTTACTTGGATCTGGCCTTTGTTCATTTTCACTCTTTGCACAAGACAACGCTGTGCAAAGTTTACCTGAAATAGATGAATCTAAAATCGAAATAATCGAAGTTCGCGGTATTCGCCGCAGCTTAGAAGCGTCACAATCTTTAAAAATGGATTCTAGCTCTATTGTAGAAGCTATATCAGCAGAAGACATTGGTAAGTTACCCGATGTAAGTATCGCTGAATCTCTTGCACGTTTACCAGGTGTTACTGCTCAACGTTTAAATGGTCGCGCACAAAATATCAGTATTCGTGGTATGTCTGCAGATTTCTCAACAGCATTATTTAACGGTCGTGAAGTGGTTTCAACCGGCGATAATCGTGGTGTTGAATTTGACCAATTTCCATCTGAATTACTTAACGGTGTATTAGTATACAAAACACCTGATGCAGCATTAATTGGCCAAGGCCTCGCTGGCACGGTTGATATGCAAACTATCAAACCTCTTGCCCATGGTAAGCAAACATTCTCTGTCGGTGGCCGCTATGAAATGAGCCAAGACGATGCTGTTCATCCACTAGGCGATGATAAAGGTGAGCGCTTCAACGCCACCTATATTGACCAATTTGCTGACGACACCATTGGCGTAGCGCTTGGTTTCTCACATTCTTCAACACCTAACCAAATACAGCGTTTTGAGTCTTGGGGCTATAAAGATATTGAAGTAGGTGATAAAACGTTAAAAGAGTTAGGTGGCGCTAAAATGTCAAACAACTCAAATTTACTTGAGCGTGATTCTGTTATGGCGATTATTGAATATGCGCCAAATGATAAATTGCATTCAACACTAGATATTTTCTATTCAGAATTCGAAGAAACTCAAAACATTTCAATGGTAGAAATGGGCTTTGGTTGGGCTGATGCAACACTACGCCCAGTCAACGAAGAAAACCTTGATGAAAATGGTAACATCATCACCGGTACATACGATGGTGTAAAACCGATTATTCGCAGTGACTTAAATAGCCGTGACAGTGACTTATTTGCCATTGGTTGGAATACCGAATATTTAATCAACGACGATTGGACAATGGAACTTGACCTTGCCCATTCTAGCGTTGAGCGTACCGACATGAACTTAGAAACTTATGCCGGCACAAATGGCGAATTCGATACTATGTCGTACCAAATGACTAGTGAAGGCCCTAAGTTTACCCATGAAATTGATTACAGTGACCCAACAAAAGTTGGTTTAACTGACTCAGCCAATTGGGGACAAGTTGGCTTTAACAAGTTTAGCTATATTGACGATGAAATTAACCAAGTACGTTTAGCATTTTCTCGTTACATTGATAGCGATGTATACAACAACTTAACTTTCGGCGTGCATTACATTGAGCGTACAAAAGAAAAGTCAGCTGATGAATTTGTGATCCGAGGTTTAGCAAGTGGCGACAGTATTTATTACGGCGCAGCTAATGCAGGTTTAGTTGATTACAGCAAATTTGGTTTGGGCGATGTTATTACCTATGATGCATGGAGCTTATGGAACAGCGACGTATATTTAAAGGAAGACTTTGTTCATCCTGACGTTACTGAAAAAGCATGGTTAGTTGAAGAAAAAGCAACCACTATTTACAGTAAGCTTGATATTGATACCGAAGTGGGTAACTACGTACTAAAAGGTAACTTTGGTTTTCAAGCGGTTTATACTGACCAATTCTCTGAAGCCATTAGCTCAGATAAAAGTAATAATGACGTTAGTAAAACAGGTGGCGATAAGTACTGGGAGTTTTTACCTAGCCTTAACTTAAACTTGAACATCACCGATGAAGACGTACTTCGTTTAGGTATTGCCAGAACCTTATCACGCGCTCGTATGGATGACTTACGCGCTAGTGGTCAATACGGTTTTGATAACAAGTATGAAGACAGTACTGAATTAGACAATTCTCCATGGAGCGCTTCAGGTGGTAACCCTGAACTTAGACCTTGGATCGCTAACTCTATCGATTTATCGTACGAACACTACTTTACTGACAATAAAGGCTACACCGCAATAGCCTTGTTCTATAAAGACTTAGAAAACTATATTTACAATGAGCAAGTAGTAGAAGACTTTACAGGTTACCCAACTCCTGATGATTGTATCAATGATGCTGGTGATGAAGTTACTTGTTCTCCTGAATACTTCTTAGGTTATAGCTCTTCTCCACAAAACGGCGAAGGCGGTGATATCAGCGGTATTGAATTTAGTATGTCACTTACCGGTGAAATGTTCACACCAGTATTAGAAGGCTACGGTTTATTAGTTAATGCTTCACACACAACAAGTAGCGTGAAGCCTGATCCTAATAACAGCTCAACACCGTTACCAGGACTTTCTGAAAATGTAGTCAACGTAACAGCTTACTATTCACAAGAAGGTTTTGAAGCACGTGTTAGTGGTCGTTACCGTAGTGAATTCTTAGGTGAAGTATCAGGTTTCGGTGGCGGTCGTAACTTAAAAATGATCCAAGCTGAAACAATTGTTGATGCACAAGTTAGCTATTCATTCGCTGAAGGTTCACAATTTGACGGTTTAACCTTGCTATTACAGGCAAATAACTTAACCAACGAAGCCTTTGAAGTACTAGAAGATGGTGATGCGAACCGTATTATCGATTATCAGGAATATGGTCGTACCTTCATGTTAGGTGCAAACTACAGCTTCTAATATAAGCCAAACAACTTACACATAAGTGTTTGAACATTAGATTTGTATACAGACCGATTTCAATAGCTGAAATCGGTCTTTTTTTGTTTTTTTCGCCTTGTTTTTCGTAAAGATATACGCTTTAAAATCAAGCAGAAAGTAATATCACCATCATAATGATTCACAAAATATTAACATGAGGTATACTGCCAATAACTAAACAAATGCCAACCACAACACAATAATGATAAAGGTTGTCATCAACTAGTAGGTTGTATTTTTGCAGATAACAAGTAGAAAGGTATTCCTAGCAGTTAGTATCGTACTAACGTTATTACCATATTATTTAATTAGCCAATTTACTGCACTTAGCAGTGAAGTTTTACAAACGAGTGCTTTATTATTTATACAAATAATAAGCATATCTTTTGTTGCTATCAGTTATTTACGTATCACCAGTAAGCCATTAAAGTTATTTTGGCAATTTATGTGTTTAGCAGTGTTATCTGCGCTTATCTCCCATCTATTATTTAGCTTTAATATAATTTCGCGTAATTTATTATTAGAAGATTTTTTCAGTCTTTTTAGTTATTTTTTTATTCTTTTAGCAATAGAAACAAACCCACATATTAGTGAAACTCGAATTAACAGGAATATAAGTAATCGCGTACCTGCAATATTTTTCACCTTAATTTGTTTTAGTTATTTAGTGTTATTGCCGTTTGAGTTTTCAATAAACGATACAGCTAAAATAAAGTCTTCAGAGTTATTTCACTTACTAATTATTACGGTAGTTTTTATTAGATTAGTTGTAACAAGTTATCAATGCCAAGGTAAGTTCTGGTGCCGCATTTATAGTATGCTTGCCATTGCAGCAGCGGCAATATTGGTCAACAACTCTGTAGCATATTTAAGTCATTTCAATTCTCTTGGTCACATTGCCATTCAAGCATCAAATTCGTTACCTAATTACTTTTCTAATTTATTGGCTTTACTGCCTTATTGTGCACTTATTTTTGCCGCAAATAATTCTTTAACGTATGCCATTACAGCAGTAGAAACTAAGGCTGCTGCTATGCCTGAATTGTATTTAGTACTATTAACTTTTGCACTGATATTACTTCACTTTGCCGGTACTGAGCTTAATTTTCATTATAAAATCACCTCCTACCTGCAATCACTGTTGGTCATCACGTGGTTAGTTATTGCCTTTTCTCTGTTAATTATCATTGTCTATCGTAAAAATAAGCAAAATGTCAAAAATCAGCAAAAAATGCATTTGTATAAATCAGCAGAAAAAGAGTTGATAAAGCTTAACCTATTATTGACCAATTCGATGATTAATAGCGAAGACAAAGCCATCGTCAATGTATCAAGTAATGCGATTTTAACAACAGCAGTCGATGGTAAGGTACTTTCAGCAAACCCTGCTGCAGTGCAACTTTTTCAGTGTCTTGAGCGTGAAATAGTTGGCTCTAGAGTGAATAGTTTTTTTGCTAGTGATGATCAAATGCATTACTTTTTTGATTTCAAAAGTAATGTTTACACCTTGCAACGCAAAGAAGCAGGTATTTCAAAAGAGTGTACCGCTACCCGAAAAGATGGCACTAAGTTCCCCGTACAAGCAGAGTTACAGTGGGCAGATAGAGACGAAAAGCCTCTGGTTGTTATCACCTTTATTAATCTTACCGCACGTAAACTCGCTGAACAGCAAGCATTAGATTTAAAAGATAAGTTCATTGCTAATATTTCACATGAATTTAGAACGCCGCTAACCATTATTAATGGCATTTTAGACCGTTACTTAATTAAGCAACACACAGAAGAAGAAGGGAAAGAACTACAAACCGCTAAGCGAAATGGCTTACGCTTAGTACGTATGGTTGAGCAACTACTTGAGCTATCACGACTATCTGACAACCCACAATTAACCATGGCCACTTATCGATTGCACACGTTAATGGCAATGCCCGCAGATTCCTTTGCTCGATTAGCTAAACAAAATAGTTTATCACTTAGCTGTGATATTCCTGACGATATATGGCTTGAATGTGATGCTCAAGCATTTGAAAAAATAATATTTAATCTTATCGCCAATGCGATTAAATATACGCCCGCAGGTGGCGATATTAAGGTTATAGCGCATAAAAGTAATGATAACTTCACTCTCGATATTATCGATACAGGCATTGGAATCGATAGCGCTTCACAAGCGAAAATATTTGAACGTTTTCAAAGAGCTGACGACGAAAAAAACAGAGGAGTGTTCGGTGTTGGTATTGGCTTATCTTTAGTTAGCGAACTCGTTAAAGCTCACCAATGGAAAATAAGTGTGGTAAGTGAATATAATAATGGCAGTAAGTTTTCACTTACTATTCCTTGTACACCTGCAATAGAGGATGAAAAGTCGACTCCTACAAGCATTTCTCAAACAGAAGTTTCATCGCTTTTAGTTGAACAACATCAATCTCATCAAGAAAAAAAACCAGCACACCAAAAAGTAATTTTGGTCATCGAAGACAATCTAGATATGCAGACGCATATTAAACAGGTTATTGAGCAGCAGCACCATTGCTTGTTAGCTGATAGTGGCGAGCAAGGGTTAGTTCTGGCACAAGAATACATGCCTGACTTAATTGTTTGCGATATTATGCTTACCGGCATTGACGGCTTTGCAGTATTAAAGCAGTTAAAAAGCCATGAAATGACCTCTCACATCCCTGTTATCTTGCTAACTGCTCGCTCTGATTTGGATAGCCGTTTATACGGTTTAAACCTACAGGCAGATGAATATTTAAGTAAGCCTTTTAACCATCAAGAATTATTAACTCGAATTGGTAACTTAATTGCCGGACGAGCACAGTTACAACAGAGCTATTTTGAAAACTTTAAGAAAGACTTACAAAAGACCCGAAAAGACAATAGTTTCAACAATGTTGCGGACTTAACTCAAGTCGACAGCGAAGAGTTAACATTGGATAGTAAGTTTTTAGAAAAACTAGAAATGATGACAGCCAAAGTGTATATGGACACTGATTTGGATATCATACGGCTAGCGACTGAAATGGCGATGAGTGAACGTCAATTACAAAGAAAAATTAAAGTTTTGCTTGGTATAACGCCAAACAATTTCATTAAAGAGTTCCGCCTTAAAAAAGCCAAAGTGTTATTGCAAAATGGTTCACAAATAGGGCGAATCGCGCTTGATGTCGGCTTTTCATCGCAAACCTACTTTGGCCGCTGCTTTAAAGAACATTATGCTTGTACGCCAAAACAATACCAGCAGCAACTTCAACAAGAGCAGCGTTCATCAAGCTAAACCAGACTTTACATTCACATGCTCTTTTAAGCTGCTTAAGCTTTTCTGTTGCATCAAGGTCAAATAATCAAACGTTGTTGATTTAGGCCCACAAAGCCCCAACCAGGCTAACTGCTCATCTTGTTGGGTGAAACCTAGAGCTTGTTCAACAAGAACGCTAATTTGATCCCAGTTCAACCCTAAAGGGTTTTCTCGATTAAAAGGATAAAAGGCATAGGCCATATTCATAGCTGTTTCACCGCCAAAAACACCGCTAAAACGTCCTGATAATCGTGAAGCTAACTCACTAGCATTATTGTCCTTCTCATAACCAATAATGGCGAAGGTATCATCTGACCAGCGAACGACAAGATCATCTTTATTTCGGGTATATAACAACAAGTCAGTTAAGTTAATCAACTGACTATTGCTCGACGCTGAATAATCACTAACTTGCACCATTAAAATATAAAGTCGAGGTAGCGTTTCTCGTTGTACGGGGAGTAGACTTTGGTGCATTTGATTCATCAACTGACTAGTTTGCTCGATATAGATATCCAAGTAACGACGACTTTTAACCCCTGTTACTTTGTCAACAATTGCAGCTTTTTCCAATTGCTTATTGGCTTGCACTAACTCTAGATTTTGAGATTTAAATTTATCTGTTTTCTCTTGTACTTGTTGTTCTAAATAAAGTTTTTGTTGTTGCTCTATCACCAGTTTTCTATTCAACAATCGTGAATAAACCAGTAATAACATTGCAACTGCTAAGGTATACAAAATATAAGCCCACCAAGTATTCCAAGGTGCAGGCTTAACAACTATACTTAGCGTCCGTCCGGGTTCACTCCAAACATCATCGCTATTGCCAGCGATAATCTGTAATTGAAAATCTCCAGCGGGTAAATTTGTATAGGTTACACGGCGCGATTTACCCGCATCAAGCCACTCTTGATCAAACCCTAAAAGACGATACTTATATCGTGTCGATTCTGGGTTGGCATAGTTTAGCCCCACATACTCAAATGAAACAAGTTGGTCACTATAATCTAATTCTAAATGTTGTAAATTCGCAAGAGAGATATCGAGTGGTAAAGATTCATTTAACTTTAATATATTAGTCAATCGTACTTTTGGGGCCTTGGTTTTCTTATTAACTTTTTCGGGATTTATACTATTAAAGCCTTTTCCTGAACCAAAATAGATTGCACCGTTATATCCTGAAAAAATGGCTGAATGGGTAAACTCTAGATCGACTAATCCATGGGTAAGATCAAAATGCTGAAAACTTTCTTTTAAAGTCGAATAGTGAGAAATCCCTTTGCTCGTACTTATCCATATATCACCATAACTGTCCTGTGCGATACCATACACTGTCATACTTTTCATGCCATCTTTAATATCTAAACGCTTAAAATTAAATGTTCCATTCCTTCGTTCTTCAAAACTCAACACATTCAAACCCGCGGCTTGACTGCCTACCCATAAATTATTACTTTCGTCGAGCGCCATTATCCATGCATGATCTGTTGATAAACTTTTGGTATTTTTTTCATCATGTTTAAGATGTAAAAATTTTTCAGTATTAGGGTCAAAACGATTAAGCCCACCACCAAATGTTGCAAGCCAAATAATACCCATTTCATCTTCTAGTAATTGCAATATATGATTGCTACTTGGCCCTAGATTAGACGTTATCTCATTATTTAAAAAGCGAGTGAAGCTACCATCTTTATTTAACCTGTTAATTCCTTGATGAAAGGTAGAAACCCAAATACTCCCATGCCTATCTTTAATAATATCAGTGACGCTATTTGCTGAAATGGATTTTTCATCATCTGCATTGTTTTGAAATTTAGTAATTTCATTTGTAGCCAAATCAACCTGAAATAATCCTGACGCCCTTGTGCCAACCCACAATGTATTTCCATCAGCAAGTAAGTTCATGACACGAAAATCAGTAAAAAAATCACTAAAAGAAACAGAAGAAATACTATTATCAATTAAAGACAGTTGATAAATCCCTCCGCTATATGCACTAAAAATCAAATGTTTTTCGTCAAATTGTGCGAAGCTAGTTATATTAAAATTTTGAACTTCCGGATTAGTTTGCAAACTATATTGGCTGAACGTTGCCATATTAGGATCCCAACGATTAACACCACTAAATGTACCAACCCACATGATATTATTACTGTCTTCAAAAAAAGTAATAATATAATCACTGTTTAAGCTATATGGATTGTTTACAGAATGAGTATAGCGATTAAAATCATCCGTTGATTTGTCGTAAATTGACAAACCATTATCTGTCGCAATCCAAATGCTTTCTTCGGAATCTTGATAAATTCTTATTACTGAATTACTGGTAAGGGATGCTGTATCATTTGCACTAAATTGATAATGAGAAAAGACTTCGGTAGTTAGATTATACTTTAAAAGCCCACTTTCACTTGTGGCAATCCAAACATTACTATTGACATCAAGGTATAAATCATTGATGAATTTATTTACATAGGTTGAACTACCGTTATTGTTAAATTGAATGGTTTTTAGAAACTGTCCGTTTTGAGAAAATACAGAAATACCACCACCGTTTGTACCAACCCATATATCACCATTATCAACTTCAATAACTGAATGTATGGTGTTGTGGGTTAAACTTTTTGGATTACCTAATTCTTGGTATAGCCTTTTTACTACCCACACTCCGTTTTCATTTGATAGAATATTTAAACCATCTTCAGTACCTATCCAAATTTTCCCTTGGCTATCTTCAAATATCGTATTTACTGTGTCATTGCTAAGTTCTGTGCCTATCGTTTTTGTCGTAAAGCGGACAAAGTCTTGGCTTTTTTCTCTGTATAAGTTGATCCCACCTCCAAAGGTACCTACCCACATTCTATTATTGTGATCAATAATGATCCGGCTTATCACATCAAAACTTAATGAATTAGGTAAAGTAGCATCATGATGAAAACTTAACGATTGATGGCCGTCAAATCTATCAAGTCCTTCTGAAGAGCCAAACCACATAAACCCATGTTTGTCTTCTACAATCGTGCGAACAAAGTTGTATGACATGGGATTATCAATACCAAAATTTTTAAATAACTTAACGTCTTGCGCAATGCAATTAATAGAAAAGAAAAAGCTTAGTAAATAGATAAGTCGACAATTCACGTGGTTAACTCAGTATTGGAAATGGATAGGACGATAGAAAGTAGTGAAAAAACAAAAGCCACTATTTACCAGTGGCTTGATCAAAAAGTTGTTATTCTGGAGCAACCCAATTATTAATGTTAATGGTTGCTATCTCGTTATCTGCCAAACTATAGCGCCAGAGTAATGCATCGGTTTCAAAACTATAGCGCCAGAGTAATGCATCAGTTTCAAAATTATAACGCCAGAGTAACGCATCAGTTGAAGCCGTATCATTCCACTGAGAACCACTTTCAGTAGCACTCATTCGCCATGTCAATGCAGAACCATCAAGCAGAGGTTCATCTAAACGCCAAACATACTCATCGCCTAAACCTTCAACATAAAAATTCCCATCATCATTAATATTTGCAGGACCGGAGTAATGTACTTCGCCATTGAGATCTTTTTCAATATCTAAATTAGTATTTGCACAGTCATTTTCAGTACTCGCTAATGAATAATAAGCACTCACTAAACCGGCGCCCTGTTGGAAGACACTATATCGAAGACTACCATCATTATTTCTCGCTTGATATGCACCATCTAATATTCGACATTTAACTTGATCCGGTGTTAATAAGGGCTCTTCAGCTAATAACAATGCAATAACACCTGAAACAACAGCGGCTGATTGCGATGTACCAGACATTTCAAAGTAACGACCCCCATCATGATATTCAGGGTGTTCCATTACAATTTGAGAATCAAAAGACATCAACCCCGATATATGGCCACCAGGGGCAATAACATCAGGCTTAACAAACCCTTCAGGAGTTGGTCCAGCAGCACTAAAACTTGCCACTTTGTCATCATTGTAACTAAAAGCCGTATAATCGTCTGTCATTGCGCCAACAGTAATAATGTAAGGAACATTACCTGGAACACCAATAGTCATTGGATCAGGTCCACTATTCCCTGCAGATGCCACAACAACAATTCCCGCCTGCCATAACTTCATAACAGCTCTATTTAGTGGATCATCCCAATAATTTGAACGAACTGGGCCGCCAAACGACATATTCAATACACGTAAATTAATTTGCTCTTTAACTTGTAGTGCCCAATCAATACCGCGAATTACATCTGCGTAAGTTGCCTTACCTTCTGAGTCAAATGCTTTAATACCAACATGAGACGCATTAGGCGCTACACCGTATATTTGTCCAAAACGATCAAAATCACTATTTGTTGCTATACTCGCAACATGAGTGCCATGGCCATTTTCTTCGATGCCATTATTGCTGATAACATTATTAATCGCGTCGTATGTACCCCATGCCTTGTCTTGACCATTTAAGTCAACCGACATACCTGGTAATTGATCGAGACCAGTATCAAGAAACCCTATGGTAACTCCACCACCGTAGTTACCAGTGCGGTGTACATAGGTTGCATCAACTTGCTCAGTAACAACAGATTTTGGTTGCCATCGACGTTGTCCAATACCTAAGCCACTTAATTCAACTTTATGGTTAGTGGATACTTTAATTTCCTGTTTCTCTTGAAGTGACTTTAATTGTTCAGCAGTTAATTCAACAGCAAAAGAATCTATGATTTTTAACTCATGAGTTGGAGTTGCCCCTAACTCCTTTAAGTTATTCTTCAACAATGTGAAGTTTTTTGCGCTAATGATGTATGACTGAGCTTCTTCATCTTTAACAACGGCAGATTTAAAGCCCATTAGCATAACTAAAGTTAGTATGCTTCCCGCAACTGAAATTAGCTTTATCTTATTTTTATTCGAAGTGAACAACATTTCATATCCCCTTTGTCCATGACATTATTTTTAAATTTTTATAAAACAGTAGGGTGAATAACTTCATATGTTTTGAATTCAGTTTACTGATTATCTTACTCAATAAATTATTAATAAACTGTAAAATACCAGATTTCTTATACTGCTACCTGACTAAACATTATCACACCAACAAATGATTTTTAACCTTTCATTAACAAATACACTTTAGTACTAACTAAACACCTTCTTCGGCTTAAATTTAATAACGTCCATTCACAAAAAGTAGTCAACAATATAGAGGTCATTTAGTCCAATCGTCGAATAACTCTTCTGCTAACAACGTTGAAAACCGAATGTAAATTCAATAAGGAAATTGATACTAGCACTTGACAGTCCAGCCCATAGCAAAATTGCGACATTTTTTGTCGATATCCCGACAATAAGAAACTTATCTCTTTAAAAACAATAAAATAAGAAACCCCAACATATTTATAGATGTCGTTTTTTTGATAAAAACAGTCTGTAAATTACTATTCAATTCAAGTCAAAGTGGAGATGATTAATATCGATGAACAATCATCCAACAATAAAAATAATACGTCCAATGCAGCAAAACTCGCTTCATTCAGCGTAAAAAACAATTGGAGTTCTACTTAGATGAGAAACAAAAAAACATTAGGGTTAAGTGTATTAACGCTCTCGATATTAACCGCAACGAGCGCAACTAACGCACAAACATTTGAAATTGCTGAGCCTTTATTTGATTCGGCTACATTACAGCCTGTTCTTGTTGGTGCAAATAATACAATGACAGCAATCAACACTGACTTTAGTCAATGGCGTGAAGACCAAAAATTTAAAAGCCATGACTTTACTGACCGTATTATTGTTAAATATAAAAATGGTTTTGAAGCGCAATCATTAAGTGGTTTTGCATCTGAAAAAGCTATGCCAGCAGGCTTAGCTAAAAAAGCGGGTCATAGCTTAAAACATTTGAAAAAGCTTCAAAATGGTCGTCATGTTATTTCTCTAGGTAAGCAAAAACATATTAACGATGTTAAAGCGATGGTACTTGAGCTTAATAGCCACGCTGATGTTGAATTTGCAGAACCAGATTATAAACGTTATTTAATGGCCCAAAATCAACCTTGGGGTATCGCAGATACTCAATCAGATCTTTTATCTGATGGCGATGCTGCCAACATGACAGTTTGTATTATCGATTCAGGTTACGAACGTGCAAATCCAGACTTAAATGCTAACAATGCATCTGGTACTAATAACTCAGGTACAGGTAACTGGTATCAAAATGGCGGCTCTCACGGTACGCATGTTGCTGGTACTATTGCTGCAGTAAACAACTCAGAAGGTGTTGTTGGTATCATGCCAAACACTAATGTTAACTTGCATATTGTTAAAGTATTTAATGCTGCAGGTTGGGGTTACACTGGCGAATTAGTTGATGCGGTTGATACTTGTGTAAATAACGGCGCTAAAGTTATTAACATGAGTTTAGGTGGTGCAGGCTCAAGCAACGCTGAACGTAACTCATTACAAGCGGCTGCTGATGCTGGTGTTTTACTTATTGCTGCATCAGGTAATGATGGTGATGCTACATTGTCTTACCCTGCTTCTTATGATTCAGTAATGGCGGTAGGTGCACTTGACCAAGGTCGTCAACATGCAGAATTCTCTCAATATACATCTCAAGTTGAAATTTCAGCGCCAGGTGAAGCAATTTTATCTACTGTTGCTGGTGATGGCCGTTTAGGTTACATCACTTTAGGTTCAACAACTTATGGCAATGACGAAGTTGTACCACAAACTCATTACATTCAAAGTGGTGGTAGCTTTACTGTAAGTAACGTAAATAGTTCAGCCAATGGTGTTTTATCAGCTTGTACACTTTCTGGTAGCAGCTACAGCTGTTCAAACGTTTCAGGTAATATTTGTTTAGCGGAACGTAATGACAACCAAAAAGGTAGTAATTACCCTGAAATAAACCCTGCAAAAGCTTGTGCTGATGCTGGTGCTTCTGGTGTAATTGTTTACAGTAACAGTGCTCGCCCAGGTCTACAAAATCCATTTTTAGTCGATGCAAATACTGACGTGACTGTACCAACAGTTTCTGTAAACCGTGATTTAGGTCTGCAACTTATGGGACAGCTTGGCAGCAATGCTAACTTGAATGTTGTTGGCAACCAAGATTACGCATATTACAACGGTACTTCGATGGCAACGCCACATGTTACAGGCGTTGCAGCGTTAGTATGGAGCAATAACCCAGACTGTACAGCAACACAAGTGCGTGATGCATTAAAATCAACAGCTATCGATTTAGATGTTGCAGGTCGTGATGACAAAACTGGTTACGGTTTAGTTCAAGCAAAAGCTGCATCAGATGCCTTAGCAGCAAGTTGTAGCACTACAACACCTCCTACAGGTGGTGATAATGTGTTAGCAAATGGCGTAGCTAAAACAAATATTGCTGGTGCTAAATCAGAAGAATTAAACTTTACAATGACAGTTCCTGCTGGAGCAACAGGTTTAAGCTTCGATATGACGGGTGGCACAGGTGATGCTGACCTTTACGTTAAATTTGGCTCAGCACCAACAACATCTAGCTACGATTGTCGCCCTTATAAAGGCGGTAATGCTGAATCATGTCCAATTGCAACAGCACAAGCAGGTACTTACCATGTGAAAGTTATTGGTTACTCTGCATTTACTGGTGTTAGCTTAACAGGTAGCTTTACTGAAGGCTCAACTGGCGGTGGCGGCGGTGCTACTGGTGGTAGTGCATCAGTTACCGATATTAGCGTAGCTCGTCGTGCATGGACTTATTACACAATTGATGTACCAGCAGGTATGGCTACACTTGATTTCAATATGAGTGGTGGCACAGGTGATGCTGACATGTATATTCGTCGCGGTTCAAAGCCAACGTCATCTTCTTATGATTGTCGTCCATATAAAAGTGGCAACACTGAATCATGTCCATTCACTAACCCTACTGCAGATACATGGCATGTTGGTATTTACGGATACCAAGCAGCAACTGGCGTTAGTTTAGATGTAACATATAACCCATAAAGGTTAACTAAGTCCCAACTAGTGTGTAATTAGGGAAAGTAGCTTGCTGCTTTCCCTTTTTTTATATCTAGAAAGTTTCAATAATATTTAAACAGCCCTCTCTAAATTCCCTCTAGCTTTCGTCATATGGTTTATGAGTAAACATAAATTGTTCAATTTAACCACGCAATGCTATAGTCGCGCCGCAACTATTTTTAGGTGCTTGTAACATTGCTTTTTAAGGTAACGATCAAGAGAATAGGGAAATTGGTGAAAATCCAATACGTGCCCAACGCTGTATTGACGTATAAGTTTGTATAAAAACCACTGGCGGAGTTCGCTGGGAAGGTATCGAGCTTTAATTCATTAACGATGAGTTTGCGTCTAAGTCAGAAGACCTGCCTAAAAATTCCTAATAAGCGAAAGGCCGATCGCTGTATAGATCCATTAAGGGGAATATTTTGGATTTCGAAGAAAACACGACTAATCAAAAAAATGTACATACTATAGATAGTTCAAAAGAACAGCATAGCTTTAACGAACAGGATCAACATGGCTTATACAAAGCCATATTTAACCGTCGAGATGTACGGGGGCAATTTTTACCTGAGGCAATTCCTCACAAAGTACTAAGCCGAATTCTTTATGCTGCACACCATGCCCCATCGGTTGGTTTTATGCAGCCATGGGACTTTATTGTTATTCAGTCACCTGAAGTCAAAAATAAAATTCATCAAGACTTCTCTCTTGCCCATCAAGAAGCGCAAGCAATGTTTGAGAGCAACAAACAAGAGACATACAAAAACCTTAAACTTGAAGGCATTATCGAGTCACCGATAAATATTTGTATCACCTGTGATAGAGAGCGTACAGGTAAAACGGTCATTGGCCGAACTCATATGAAAGAAATGGATCTTTATAGCTCAGTATGTGCGGTACAAAACTTTTGGCTAGCAGCAAGAGCAGAAGGAGTTGGGGTCGGCTGGGTTTCAATTTTACACCCTGATGCATTAAGAGACACCCTATCATTGCCTAACAATGTCGTTCCAATAGCTTATCTATGTTTGGGGTATGTAAGTCATTTTAAAGAAAAACCAGAATTAGAAGCGGCAAACTGGTTACCACGTCGACCAATTGATGAGCTGGTGAGTTTTGATTCTTGGGGACAATCAGCAAGTAATGGCGAAGAAAAATCTCTAATTACTCAGTTACAGTTAGATGAGAAGTTTCCGCAATCATTTGCCGATAAAAAGTAAAATTCAATAGCTTTTAAAAGCCTAGGTTTTACATAATTGAAAAGCGTTTATAAGCAAACGCTTTTATTTCTGCCTGTATTTTTTGCTTGATAAAGTGCAGTATCAGCTTGCTCAAACAACGCCGTCCAATTCAGTTCATCTTGACGTTCAGCTATGCCAATTGAAACCGAAATGGATGGCAAATAGGCTTTAGAGTCGCGTTGCATTAACTTCAAGCCAGATATTGCCAGTCTTATTTTTTCGGCTATTTCATGGGCCTGTGACATCGTTTTATTAACCATCACAACAACGAATTCTTCGCCACCAAACCTAACAGCTATATCTTTATCTGAAATACTCGACTTTATAACTTTCGCAATACGCTGAATGACTTTATCACCAATAAAATGGCCAAATTGATCATTAATATTTTTGAAATGATCAATATCTATCGCTAATGAAGAATGCACTTGCTCTATATCTAATTCTTGCAGTTTCACGTCACATCCTCGGCGATTAAGCAAACCGGTTAATGAGTCCACAATCGCTTCATGTCTAGCCGCTTTTAATTTTGATTTTAAGAAGCTAACTTCACCACAAGCGTGAGTCAATTCTAACGATAAATCACTATGCTGCTGTTGAGAGGTAGTAATACTGCTCATTAAAAAAGCGACTATATTTTGCATCGATTTATGATATTCGTGCTTAGAAAGTGCTTTTTCTGCTTTTTTAAGGTTAGATGCAATCATTTTGTCGCTATCAACTTGAGAGTTAATTTTCTCCAAGGTTGAAGTTAATGACTTTTCAATAGGATCAAGTATTTGCTTGTCGATAATATGAGAATTGGAAATGTACTTTTCGAATAAACCTTCTATAAAGGTTAAATCAATTTCTTGGTAACTTTGTATATGCCGTTCTAACTCAGCCGTTAGCTTCTCGTTACGCTCACTGGCATATAAATAAATAACAGAATAGTTTACTGGACTTGGCGGTATTTGATAATGAGTTAAAAGCTCATTAGTTGACTCACTGATTTTCAAAGCTTCTTCGAAATTATCTTTAATAAGCACAAAACCCCCTTAAGAATGTTTCTACTTTTAGTATTTACTACAAATGTTTAGATTATATCAAAAGAAAATGTAAACATTTTGTTACCAACATCTTTAGAGTATATAAACAATCACGTTTCAACAAGTATAATAGCGATAATTTTCACTTAATATTATGTTTTAGTTCAATAATCGCGACTATTTTCGAGTGTTAAGCACACTTTATTTTCATTTGTCAGTAATTATATTTCTAGTTTTCATTCCCTCATATAATTCAGTGATTTTTTTGACTAATTTCAAGTGATAAAGCAAACTGCTGACAGCTTTAAACACTAATTTTAGAGAACAAAAAATAATGAAAAAATTTGCTTCACTATGCTTTGCATTAGCTTCAACGGCAACAATGGCCGATGAAGGAATGTGGCAGCCACATCAACTACCAAGTATTGCTACTAAACTTGTCGATGCAGGCTTAAAACTTGACCCAAATAGCTTAACCAACTTAACAGATTTTCCGATGGGCGCAATTGTTAGCTTAGGCGGTTGTACTGCTTCTTTTGTTTCAGATAAAGGCTTAGTAGCAACCAATCACCATTGTGTCTATGGCTCAGTACAATATAACTCAACTGAAGAAAACAACTTGCTTAAAAATGGTTTCTTAGCAAAATCATTTAAAGAAGAGCTACCAGCGACACCTGGTAGCCGTATCTATGTCACTGAAGAAATAACTCCTGTGACGAAAATGATTAATGCTGCACTTACTGAAACGATGACGGGTGCAGAGCGCTTTAAAAGCATAGATAAAAGTTCGAAATCTTTAGTAGCTGAATGTGAAAGTGACAGTAAATACCGCTGTAGTGTGGTTAACTTTCATGGTGGGTTAGAATATTACCTATTTAAACAACTTACTATTCGAGATGTTCGATTAGTGCATGCTCCTGCGAGCAGTGTTGGTAAATATGGTGGTGATATTGATAACTGGATGTGGCCACGTCACACCGGTGATTATGGTTTCTATCGCGCTTATGTTGGTAAGGATGGTCAACCAGCAGATTATAGTACTGATAACGTTCCTTATGAACCGAAGCATCACTTAAAAGTTAACAAAAGTAGTGTTGACGAAGATGATTACATCATGGTGCTAGGATATCCAGGCCGCACTAACCGCTATCGCACGGCACTTGAAGTTGAAAATCAATTCACTTGGACTTATCCAAAAGCAAAAGCATACCGCGAAGAAATTATTAACTTAATTCATGACAGCTCAGCGCCAGGTAGCGATGCTCGTATTAAATATGAGAGCACATTAGCCAGTTTAGCCAATTACGCTAAAAATTATGGCAGCATGGTAGAAAGCTATAACAAAGGTACAACGCTTTCTCGTAAGCAAGAGCTAGAATCAAACCTTAACGCGTGGATTAATGCAGATACCGCTCTTAAAAATAAATACGGTAAAGCATTGAATGGCCTAAACAGTCTGATTAAGCAAGACCAGCAAACTCAAGCAAGAGATTTGATTTTAGGTTATTTAAATTACGGAAAAATGTATAGCACTGCTAACCGTTTATACCGTTTATCACAAGAAAACATCAAGCCTAACATTGATCGTAAACGTGGTTACCAAGAACGTGATATCGCTCGTTTCGAGCAGGGTATGAAAGCAGTTAATCGTCGTTACGATGCAGAAATTGATCAAAAAATTGTTCTGGCAATGTTTAAACATTATGTGCAACTACCAAAAGCACAACGTCTGCAATCATTAGATATGTTCTTTGGTGTTGATAAAAACTTTAATGAACAACAGTTTCAAGCCAAGCTTGAAAAAATGTATCAAAAAACAGAATTAAACAAAGAAGAAACTCGTCTTACTTGGATGAAGAAATCACCTGAAGATTTCAACAACAGCAACGACCCGTTCATTCAACTAGCATTAGCAACATCTGCAGAGCGCAAGCGACTTGAAGAAGCGAGTGAAGATCTTTCGGGGAATATTCAATCTTATCGTCCTAAATACATGGCGGCATTAATTGCTTATTTTAACTCAAAAAACCTTCCAGTATATGCTGATGCTAACAGCACACTACGAGTTACTTACGGCAATGTTAAAGGCTATTCTCCACAAGACGGCTTAGTTGCTACGCCTTTCACTACACTTGAAGGTATTGTAAGAAAAGATACCGGTATTGCCCCATTCGACGCACCTAAAAAAGAACTTTCTCTAATTAAAGAGAAACAATACGGTGAGTACGCCAAGAAAGAACTTGGTAGTGTTCCTGTAAACTTTTTAGGTACTCTTGACATTACAGGTGGTAACTCAGGCTCACCAACATTAAATGACAAAGCCGAATTTGTTGGACTAGTTTTTGATGGTGTATACGAGAGTATCATTGGCGACTGGGATTATGATACTAAATTGAATCGTTCTATTCACGTCGATATTAAATATATGCTTTGGGTAATGGAATATGTAGATGGTGCAACCAACCTAATTGAAGAAATGGACATTGTCGAATAAACAATAAATAGTATTCATAAAACTAAAATCCAGCTTCGGCTGGATTTTTTATATCTGAACTATATGCGAATCTATGCATGATATTCATATTGCAGCAAGATAATTTAGCAATGTAACTAAATTACCTCTCCCTCTAAAAGCTAAATGCAGCACCAGTAACTCTACAAAAAAAGATAGCCTATATAGTACTGCTGAAAGTCGCTAGATATCATCAGATCTTTATCTAAATAACATAACCAAGTAACAAATATCCAAATGGTTCAATAGATATAAAACAGTATCAAAACTACTTAGTTATTTTGATGTGCAAAGATGAAGTAACGATACGAGGTCAGGTGGCTCTATAAGTAAATAGGGTGATTACGAATAATTTAGACTTTCCATGGTTCATACGAACCATTTACCTTAACAAAGGCTAGTGATTACGTACAGAGGCCACTAATAAAACAATATCATATCTGCCCTAATACATGTTTTACAGGCATTCATGGCTGCAAGAGCATGAATATTCAGAATCCGTACCTCAAGCGCCCTACACACTGTCAACTAGCGGCGATATGTCATTGCTTCTATTAACTTATTGATCGCCAGACAGCAAAAAGCCCGTCACATCAGTAACGGGCTTTTGACGCGCAAGGATGCACTAAAACGACCTCAATAGAAGCCTAACAATGACTGACGTAAAGGATTTACTAATTCCGTGAGTGCATGGATGCACAAGCGCGACCTCATATAGCAGAGAACCACTCCCACATGCTATTTACTAGCGGCACTAACACACTCAACCGCGCTTTTTCTGCGTATAGCTAATAGAGAGATATTTTTAAAACGCCAGACAGCAAAAAGCCCGTCACATCAGTAACGGGCTTTTCTCAATAGAAGCCTAGCAATGTCCTACTCT
>OLHF01000038.1_pt1 | contig 48191 bp, 45 predicted proteins | sample 1609471 | NCBI WGS metagenome assembly OLHF01 (sample SAMN05416858, study PRJEB24817) | seawater metagenome | isolation source: Sea water | place: Canada:Atlantic | collected 2013-11 | reverse complement strand
ATCTACACAGAGTAGATCGTCGGCAGCGTCAGATGTGTATAAGAGACAGTCATTGCACTGCCAACATATTTCAAATGAGGCATCATTTTTTTCCAAACAATGATTACAAATCCAATCATGCATGCTACGTGATTTATCAGACTCAGCAATTGCTGCTTTTGCCCGTTCAAAATCACTATCATCAACAACCCAAACTTCTGGCCAACAATCAAAAGCAGCAACTTCACCAACCGCCCCTTGTGCAAATTCATTTTTTAGGAAAGTAACAATACCGACAGATTCAATAATGTTTTTGGCATTATTGGCTAAAAAGTGATTTTCATTTGTGTAAACCATTTTCATATTACTTACCTCTGAACGTTGCAATTTACTAAACAATTCGACACCTAAATTATCTTAAACGCCTAATGAAACAAAGTTTACTAATCATTAGTTTAGACCGAATTAAGTCAGATTAAATTCATCTAAAAACTATCAGACAAATAGCGTATAATACAATCTATAAGTTCTAAACTGATAAATTGTATTAGTCATGACTTTTTATTCAGTCTTTTAATCAATTTAGGATTTATAAAAACAACACAATAAGGAGTACAAACTATAAGTGAATAATACTAAACTCATTCAAGACGAAAACCTTTCCCTAAAAGTCAGTTACCAGTTATTACCTAGTGACTACCAAAGACTCGATTTATATTTCTCTCTGCCTGTTGAAATGGGCATTAGCCCTAGAACACTTTCTGAAGAACAATACTTTCACAGTAGCATAAAAAGTCATAGTGCTTACTATTCTGATCAATTGCACTTGCCCTTAGTACGCAGTCGTTTTATCAGCCAAACCAAAGGCGAGATAACCGATTACCGGTTAAATTTAAACTTGTTTTCTTACCAAATTCGTATCGCTCTAGACACCGATATTAAGCAAACCATCAAGCTTAAAGAAAGTGAAGACTTCTACCCACAAGCGATTGTAGTAGCAGAACAAATTACAGGGTTATTGAAAAAATTAAGACGCTACACACCACCAGATAAAAAGCTAAGCCCCTTTTTTGAAAACGCCGATAACTACTTAAGTTGGCATGTTGAACAATCATTTTTAAAGATATTATCACGAGGGCCTAAAAGTAGTGATTTTACTGCCGAACGAAACTTCTTATTTGCTTTATGTAAAAGTGAAAATGAATACCGAGAAACTAACCAATATAATTCTCAAACAACCTTAGCGGATCCAAATCGCATCACCAATAAAATGCGTTTGTTACAACGCTTGGTTGAATACGGGGTGGTATTTCAAAAAAAGGTTAAAAACCTCAATACTAATTTGAAACGATTAGTTCGTGGTACCGTCACCGCTATTATCATGGCCTTTGTCATGATGTTGGTGTTAAACGCCCGGGCAAACTTTACCGAAGTCACCATAGCGCTTGTTGGCATGTTAGGGGTAATTTATGGCTTAAGGGAAATATTTAAAGATGATATTACTCGAATAATATGGCGCGGTATTCAACGAGGTTTACCCAAGTGGCGAAATATTTTTACTAATAGCGTTAATAAAAGTCGTATTGCTAGTCAAACCATTTGGCTTGAATATATTCGTAATAAAGACTTACCAAAGGAAGTCGACAAACTATTTCAAACCCGTCGCCAACAAAATAAACAGGCAGCACAGCTACTCCATTTTCGCAGTGATACTAAAGTATACGCAAAAACATTTTTACCTGGTTATGACGAAATACAGCAGCGTATTTTCTTTAACTTAACGCCATTTATTCGCTTCTTAAAAAAAGGTGAAGGCCGTTTGTACTCGCTTGAGGGCACTAAAATAACTAAACAAGCGGTGGAACGACGCTATCAAATTAATGTGGTATTGATGCAAACAGACAAAGCGCATCATCAACAAATACAGCGCTTTAAAATAACCTTAAATCGTTCAACCATTATTAATATTGAAGCGATGAAAATGGACGATGAATAACGATTAGCTCATCGCTAATCAACAACGGCAGCACCCGGCGGATAATACGTAACTTCAAAACGAATACCGTCGGGATCTTTCATGAACAGCGCTTTTACACCATCAAATGTTTGTATTTCGGGTACATCAAAACCCGCTATTTTCATCTGTTGTTGCACATTTTCAACAAACGCAACTGACGGCGCTGAAAAACCAATATGGTTCATACCTGCACCATAGCGCTCATAATCTGCAGTTCCCTCTTTGGCCTCATTGAATTGAAAATAAAACCCCTCATTGTCAGTCCAAACATGATCTTTCAATTTGCTAAAGCCAATAAGATGTAAAAGCTTATTGTAATACCCCATGCTGACATCTAGAGATTTTACCAAGATCGTTAGGTGATCAACTTTAAGCGCCAAAATAACTCCTCATCCATTTCATTCATTTGAGTTCACAACTTGATTTGTAGAATTACCACAATACAATTTAACGCTATGAAAATAAAGATGATTAATATAAGTTATCAGGTATTAACCTCCTGAATATAGCAGGTAGAGTAACTCCTACCCTCAACCTATTAATCGCTTCACTAGAAGCTTCAAGTGTATGGAAACATGATGAAATTACTATCTTTAATGCTTGCCCTGTTTTGTTCAGTATTTTGCAATGCACAAATACAAAAAATTAATATTGGCGAATTTAAACTCGAGTATGAAAAAACAGGCACTGGTGAGAATGTTATTCTACTAGAAGCAGGCATGACAAGAGACTTAAAAGATTGGGACAACGTTATCACGGAACTAGCCAAGACGGCTCAGGTAATTCGTTATTCACGTGCGGGCAACGGTAACTCATCGGCTACCGAGCAACACTTTAGTGCTGAGCAATATGCCACGCATACAAAGCGCTTACTTGATGCGCTAAAAATCAATAAGCCTGTTATTCATTTGTCACACTCTTATGGCGGAATACTCGCCAGAGCTTTTGCCGCTAAATATCCTAATTCGGTAAAGGCACTATTATTGATAGACCCAGCTTCAGAGCACGATTTAGATATAATGAGAGCGATAAATTTATCGAAAGCAACAGAAGAAATAAAGTGGCTTAAGAATCAAGGCGCGAAAAATGGTATGGCTAATGAGTATATTGACTATTGGACTAAAAGACCGATGCCAGACTACCCCGCTATTGGCGATATTCCAGTGACTTTGATTGCGACCGTTAAAAAGTGGCAGGAACCACCAATTTTATTGATGACTGATTTAGGGCGAAGTAAAATGGCTGAACAGCATAAAAATTGGGCCGAAAGCTTCCCGCAAGGAAAAGCTGTATTTACTGAGAACAGCTACCACTTTATTCAAATAGATGAGCCAGAATTAATTATTCGTGAAGTAGAAATGTTATTAGCACGTCTACCTAAAACTGATTTTAACGTTGATAAAAGTGCAGCGCACAATAGTGCTACGACGCCTAGTTTGCTAAATATTGAGAGCCGTTAATGTATAAAGTTATATCGACAATATCAGTCAGTTTTTTTGTTTTTATCGGCTGGATTATCTATTTAGCCAACACTGGGCAAAAAAGCATATTTTTTGATTTAGTAGCCCGCATTCCTTATGGCGATAAATTAGGTCACTTTTGTTTATTTGGTTGCTTAACATTGGCAGCAAATTTGTTATTAAAATTTAGGCGCGTTAATTTTTCTAACGTGCCAATTTCTAACGTGCCAATATATACAGGCACAGTGTTAGTTTTTTTGTTTGTGCTCATTGAAGAACTCAGTCAACACTTTATCCCAAATAGAACCTTAGATGGCGTCGATTTAATTGCTGATATACTAGGAATTATGTTATTTAATTTTTAACCATATTGCTAGCTCATTGGGTAGAGCAACTAACCGCTGATAAACATAAAGGTAAACAAGTAAATACGACCAGTTCAATAAAATAACTGATCTCAATGCTTGTGAATTTCAGCTACTTGACCTGGTTTAGAGAAAAATAACTTATTGGAGCCAATTAGGCGCTTTGGTACGTCAACAGGTACATGCACACCAATATGTTGTTTGGCATTAATAATGTCATCAAGAATGTCGCGTCCCTCTGCCGAAAAGAAAAACCAGTACGGTGGGAAGGCAGTATCAGTAATTTGTTTTTGCCAATGTAATTTATACGGCAAATAATGCTCATCGTCAGGGTCGGCGTCGCCCATGTGCATCACTGTTGCGCCATCATTAAGCGTTACTCGAAAAACAAGGTTTTCAACTTCCGCTCGACTTGGCCAACCGGCATGAGGAATGCGTACGGCTGATACATGAGTATTGTTAATTTTTTTCGACCAAGCCATATCACCATAACCCAACGGCACAGCGTGTAAACGTGGCATTAAGCTTTTATCATTATCGCTAAACTCGCTTAATGCCATTAGCTGATCAATCGCTTGTTTTGGTGCTACAAGCTGTACTTGAGAGTGACGTTTTAAATAATTGAGCAAGTCGATGGCTGAGAAATGGTCATCATGAGCATGGCTAATAAAAACAAAGTTAATATTGTTATAAGGCGGGGTTCCTTGAAAAATCGCTTTGCGAATGTCTTCCGGTACTAATTGATAAACACTAAAGTCTTTATGAAAGAATGGGTCAAATAACAGTTTAGTACTCTCATCTTGTACTAAAATAGCGGCATTCCCCAAATAAGTAGCACTACTAGTATGGTTATCATGCGAAACCGCAACACGACTAACGAGTAAAAATAGTAACGTTACCGCCAAACTAACCATACGTAATCGCTTCATTAAATCCATCCCTTTTAAATTTTTTATAACTGATATGCAGACAAGCTTTTAAAAGTGCTTTTTATTGTAATAGCGAATTTGGCTATCGGTAAAGTAATACGGTAAAGCTTTACCTTTTGAAAAAGCCTGCATACAATAGCAGCGAAATTACCTAAATAACCATCGATAATTACTAAGTTGCGTTGTTTACGGTAAACGACAAGCTGTTTCACGGACGAAAACGATCCTACCCACGGACAGGGCCAGCATTTTGGATCACCCCTCTATAGCTTGGAGTTTATCATGATCGATATTTTATTCGATATCATTGGAATGTCGGGAACTTTTTTAGTGGTTGGCGCATTTTTTATGCTACAACTGGAAAAGTTAACCCCGAAAAGTTTGGCGTATAACCTAATCAATCTAACGGGCGCAGTTTTACTGCTTATTAGCTTGTGTTACAACTTTAATTTGGCAAGTTTTGTCATTGAATTGTTTTGGATTGCCGCTTCTATTATTGGTTTAGTGAAGTATTATTCTAAACCGAAACAAGCAGTAACTTCGTAACAGTTATTAGTCACTCTCCCAATGTTCAAACCCTTTGCTAAAGAAAATCAACGGCATAGGGTTTGCTGAACATTTCTACATATAACGCCCGTAAAAACACCAGTTTATCTTTTCTTAATTAAATTACACTTTATCACTTGCGTTAGGCAATTTTACACGTATTATGCCGCCCTATTTTTATGTTTTTACCGTCGGAAAATATCAGTTTCATGAGAAAATTACTTACCTCACCAAATGCGATGTCGCTTAGTTCTACCGAGCAAACTATTTACCAAAATGCTTTATCATTTGTTGCTGATCTCAGCCTTAATTTAATGGCGGTAAAAGTTGAAAACCACCCAGAAAACTTTCTAAACTGGTGTGCAGAACTACATCGAATTTGTTTACATGACGTAAATCGTGAACTTTTAGAGCCGAATCAAGAAAAACCACTAAAAAAATTGCAAGAAACATTATCTACAGGCGTTAGTGCTTGCCAATTAAAAATGGCGCGCGTTATTCCTTGGCCTATGTTTGCTGGCTTTTTACAAGACTCAGCAACACTGCAAGCATTACCTGAACGTCTAAAATTACTCGACTATGTTGCCGGAATACGCAGCAACAGTTTAGTAGAAATGATTGAAGAAGACCGCTTAGTATTCGCCGGTAAGCATACTGCTCAACATGATGTTAGTGTTTATATGTTTGATGTTGAATGGTTTGCAGGCACGCGCGGTGCAAAAACTTTTCATCAACTTTTAAAGTCGCACCCTGCAGCCTTTGATAAAGCACTAGCAACAATTCCTTTAGAAGGTGAAGTGACTTTAAGCCATTACGAAAATTTTGTTAGTGCTTATAAAGCCATTTTTGCTGAACACGCAAGCGATGAAAAAGCGCCACTAACCGCTGCAACACGTTTATTAGCGATGCGCAGACCAGACCAATTTATTGCGCTAACCAATGCTAAATTAGATATTCTTTCACAAGGCCTAGGGTTAGTGAAATTGAATAACCAAAGCTTCGACGATTACTGGCATGAGTTAATCGCAACCATCAGAAGTACACAATGGTGGAATTGTGAAATGCCAAGTGATGAAATTGAATTGCACCTTTGGAAAAACCGTGCAGTCTTAATTGACTTATTTTTGTTTGCCGATGATTCATTAGCTGCGAACTCAAACTACATTAGAATGCGCGACAAACCGAAGAAGATTAAAATTGGCGTGGCCAAAGCGGTTAAACGTAGTAAAGCATCAGCAGAAGCTATTGTTGATAAAGCATTTGAAGCCGATGACATTCCAGAATTTATCATTAACATGCGCAGCACCATAGTCAATAGCGTAAAAGACGGTAAAACGGTTGATCAAGCCATTACCTTAATGCGTAATATTTTTGGCTAAGCGATAACTCTTTTGTTTTAAGCGTTGTTGAAAGCAAATTGTTGAAAACAAGTTTTTGAAAGCAATAATTAAGCCCGACCTTGTTGGGCTTTTTTAATGCTAGCTTTTCAATGCTTCTTGTCAGCCTGCTCACGTTTCATTAATAAAAAAGTTAAATACATTTTTGTTGGCAAGGAGAATATCAAACCAAAAGCGATACAGGCCGCAGAAATAATAATTCCCGTTACGCCCATTGATGCGGGTAAATCAGCATATGAAAGTAAGTAGTGCCCTAAAAGTAATAATGAAATGCCAATAACAATACATACTTTCAATAAACGTATTTGTGCGGTCTCAGACACACAACCTCCTAAAACAAGCTCGCTTTATTACTCTGAAAAAGCGTCCACTTTATCCCCAGCCCTATGCTGTAATTAAAGTCCTTTTTGAATAAAGGGCTGTCTTCATTACTTGCCCCTTGGTAAAAACCTAATTTAGTACTGACAAAAATCATTACATCATCGCGAACTTTAAAGCGATTCACCAACGACATTTCTGTGCCTAAATACCCACCATTTGCATGATAAAACGGTCGTTCAGTCGTACTATACTGTTCATCTACTTGATAAAAATATTGATGAGTTTTATCGGTTGCAAATAACGGAGACAAGGTAAATTTAAAGCTACTATTATCAATAAATAAATTCTTCCCTTGATAGGCTAATTCAGGCTGAAATATATAACCCCGGTCTTCAATACTAGAAAAGTCAGTTGAAAATACTTTACGAAACTGCAAATTTAGCCATGTTTCGCTACTATCACTGTTGGCCAGCATGAAACTAACTTCTGGGCCAACTTCAAATATAAAGTCTAAGTCAGGCATACCTTTACGAGCAGAAGCATCATCAGAGTTTGCATTAAAAGCAGCGCCAAGCGATAAGTCGACTTTAAAACGAGGTTTTTCAACTGCCATTGCTTTAATAACGCCATCTTCACCAACGCGTAATCGTTCTCCTCGGTAAATTAAAAATGGTACTGGTAATAACTTCTCTTGAGTTTCAGCTGCGGCCGGATATAAAGGGCTATGAAAAGCCGCTAATAATGCCCCCGCTTCCCAACGTGGCTTTTCGGTTGTGTTAACTGCATTTTTTGCGTTACCGGCGGCATAAGTAGATGTTGCCACGCCAGACACTAATAAAAAAACCAATAAAACGCCGATAAAAGTGAAACTTAATCGCTGCATTAATTTCCGTCCTTGCGTTATCAATTTATAAAAAATTACTTATATCTTCATGCAAGATAAAGACTTAACAGTGTAATTAACAGTAAAATTTATCTTTTAAATTAATTTAACAATGCAAGAAATGCCTTTGTTTTTCAATTTATTAAACTACACCTTTAGTCTAAAGCTGCATTAGAGTTGACTCGGATCAAAAAATAACTTATTCATTAATCCATACTCAAGTAAATACCGCATTAACAGAGAAATTTATGGCGATAAAGAAAAAGGAAAAATCAGTTATCGACTGGTCAAAATATCTCAAATCAGGGAATCGAATATTTATTGGCTCGAATGCCGCTGTGCCAAACGCTCTAATTGATGATCTAATTTCCAACAGCGCTGGCTTACATGATATTGAAGCAGTGCATATTTTAACCTTGTCTGAAAATGTTTGGGCTGATGCTAAGCACAGAGATTTATTTAAGGTAAATGCCTTTTTTATTGGCGGCGAAAAAATTAGAAAGGCAATACGAGAAGGACGTGCAGATTACACACCGTCATTTTTGTCAGAAATTCCAAAGTTATTTAATGAAAATATTTTGCCATTAGACGTAGCGCTGATCATGGTCAGCCCACCTGATGAGTATGGTTATTGTTCACTAGGTGTCAGTGTCGATATCGTTTCTGCGGCAATTAAAAAAGCCAAGTATGTTATCGCGCAAATAAACCCTAAAATGCCACGAACTAATGGTCATGGCTTTGTTCATATGAATCAAATTGACGCTCATATGGAGATGAAACAATACTTACCTGAAGTACCTGAGCCCGTTGTTGACCAAGTGACTGAGCAAATTGGCCAATATGTTGCGATGTTAGTAGAAAACGGTGCCACTATTCAAATAGGTATTGGTAATATTCCTTCTGCCGTATTGCAGTATTTGGCCAACCATAAAGATTTAGGCGTACACAGCGAAATGATCTCAGACGGCATTATTGATTTAATGCTCTCTGGTGTAATCAACAATCGTAAAAAAACCTTCCATAAAGGTAAAACTGTCGTCAGTTTTTGCGTTGGTACAAGACGCCTCTATAAGTTTGTTGATGGTAACCCACATGTCGAATTTTACCCCAGTGAACATATCAACTCGCCAGTAAATATCGCACGAAATGAAAAAATGGTTTCGATTAATAGCGCCATCGAAGTGGATTTAACTGGCCAAGTGGTTTCCGACTCTATCGGTTATCATTTTTACAGCGGCATTGGCGGTCAGGTAGACTTTATACGTGGCTCAGCCTTAAGCAAAGGCGGCAAGCCTATCATTGCGCTACCGTCGACAACTAAAGACGGAAAAATTTCACGTATTGTGCCCCATATCACTGAAGGTGGCGGCGTGGTAACTTCTCGTGGTCATGTTTCATATGTAGTAACCGAATATGGTATTGCCTCGTTACAAGGTAAAAGCATTCGTGAACGCGCATTAGAGCTTATTCGTATTGCACATCCTAAGTTTAGAGCTCAGCTATTAAAAGATGTACGTAAACATTATTGGGTGCCTGAATATCAAGAAAACACCCCAACCTCAGTACCTGAATTAGGTAAAATTGAAATCAAACGTTTTACCTTTGCTGACTCAGAATACTTTCTGCGCCCGTTAGCACCGGCTGATGAACGCAAGTTACAAGAGTTCTTTTATTCACACAACAAAGAAACCTTGATGATGCGTTACAACCATCATGCGACACAAATGACGCGTGAAAAGTCATGTAATTTGGTTAGCGTCAATCAGCATGTTGATTTAGCGTTGTGCTTAACCGAACGCGATCACTTGGGTGAATCAATTCAAGCGGTTGCCCGATATTACTATTTGGAAACCAGTAATAGCGCAGAAGTTGCTTTTGTAATCAAAGAAAGTAAACGCGGTAAAGGCATGGCAAAAGCTCTACTTTCAGAGTTGATTGCCATTGCTAAAATTCGTGGATTAACTCAGTTAATTGCTTGTGTCAGACGAGACAATGCCCCTATGTTGAAAGTGTTTGAAAATGCAGGGTTTCTACGTAAACCATCGGATGATTATGACGAAGTTAGCTTAGCATATACGTTGTAAATCAAGCTAATAAAGCACAAAGTATAAGTGCATTGAATAAGTACATTTAAAGGAAATTAATATGACTGTCGGCGTTATAAGTCACCATCAATGTTTAACTCATGATATGGGCGAGCATCATCCAGAAGCTCCAGCCCGAATGGCGGCAATTCAAGACCAACTTATCAGCAGCGGTTTAGATTACGTCATTAGGCAATTTAATGCTAAGCCCATTGACAAAGAATTGCTTTATTTAGCCCATGATAAAGACTACATCGACTCTATTTTTGTAAATGCCCCAGAAGAAGGTCTTTACCATGTTGATGATGACACGGTAATGAATCCCAATACGCTTAACGCTGCATTACTTTCTGCCGGTGCTGCGAAAGACGCGGTAGATTTGGTGATGTCAAAAGAGCTTTCTTCAGCATTTTGTGCCACCCGCCCACCAGGACATCATGCAGAGCACAATAAAGGCATGGGTTTTTGCTTTTTTAATAATGTTGCTGTTGCAGCAGCTTACGCAAAGCAGCAATACAAAATGAAGCGTGTTGCCATTGTCGATTTTGACGTACATCACGGTAATGGCACGGAAGATATCGTTAAAGACAAAAAAGGTTATTTATTCTGCTCAACTTATCAGTACCCTTTCTACCCGTTTGAGATCACAGAAAGCACCAAACCGCCAATTATCAATACGCCACTAGACGCGACAGCCAAAAGTGCTGATTTTCGTCAGGCGATTCTTGATACCTGGCTGCCGGCATTAAACAAATTCAAGCCACAAATTATTTTTGTCTCTGCTGGCTTTGATGCCCATATTGAAGACGACATGTCACAAGTAAGTTTGGTAGATGAAGATTATCGTTGGGTGACTGATCAGCTAAAAGATATTGCTGACAAACATGCTGACGGCAGAATAGTTTCCGTACTTGAAGGTGGGTATTCGTTAAATGCGCTAGGAAGAAGCGCTGTTGCACATATAAATGGTTTGATTGGTTATTAACTTAGTTCATTTATTACACCTCACATTTAGCTAGAAAGCGGCTATTTGTGAGGTATTACATTTAACGGTTCTGTTTTAAAATCGCTTTAACGCAAGTTAAATAAAGCTACTTGAGCATGATTTCTCTTAACCGATATTCACCTGTTAAGGTTCTAACATTAGGGTAGGTTTTAGATATTTTTCTAGAGTTATCTTGGTTCGCTTGCCCCCAACTTTTCATAAAGGCATTGTATTTTTTCTGATTGGGCTCTAAGTCAGCACTGTTTTCAAAAATCACCATCAATACCATATTAAAATTACCACTTTGTGGTAACTCACTACCATAAATTTTGAAGTCTTTAATGTAACCAAGTTTTTTTTGTAATTTTACAGCCTTAACCCAACTTTCTCGCAAGCCTGCCAAATAAACATCTTCCATGTTTGGGTCTATTTTAACTGTGGTCATTGAAATAATTTCACGACCAAGGTCATAATCTTTATAGATCTCAAGTTCTGCTTGAGAAGAAACGGCAAAGAGTAGACAACATAATCCCATTATTTTTACGATATGCTTCATCTTATACTCTCCATTATTTGCCGAAAATTCGACAACAGAAGTATAGTTAGAAAACGCTTAATAGCGAGATTAAGTGAGGGGAGACCTATTCAATCGGCAGTGTATTAGAGCTTATCAGCGATTTGAGAACAAATAGAATGAGTATTAAACTGCGGCTAGCACCTTAGAGGAATAAAGATAACCAGCCGAGATATAGAAAAATAATTGTGCGGTGACTACCTATTTTTCTTCAAATGTACGAACCGCTGGTTTTACTAATATTTCAAGGTAAAACGACGTTAAGCCATCCGCAGCAAGAATATCTACTTGCTTATTAATCGTTGCCACATGAATAACATCAGCCGTTTGCGCAGACGCGCCAATTTTACAATCAAAATCCCAATAATCAGCATCTTCTGGCAAGGTTTTATTGCGTTCACGCTTTAGGTATTTTTTAACTTCGTGTTTCACCGCTTCAACCATTCTTTCAACTTTAATTTTAGGGTGTGTTAACTCGAATGTTTTTTTCATGGGATTCCTTGGGGATTTTAAAAGTAACGCTTTAACTATCTTTTTGGCAGAATAAAGCTAATGCGCTATTTTACGAGAACAAAGCGCTAATAGCCATTATTTCATCTTACCTAAATGATATTAGCAATAACGATGCTTTTCATTATTGAATTACAGCACTTGCGATTATGATTGCGACATGGCTTACATCAGCGTAAGCACTTAATTTTTATCAGGAACTGAAAAATGAAGGTTAATATAGAACACAAAAAAGGCCGTTAAACGGCCTTTTTCTATTTGAAACAATAACTAAAATTTACATTAACTGTTTTCAAATGCGTTTGATTGCTCTACTTCGTATTTTTGTTTCTGCTTAGCTAACAGTACACCTTTACGATGCGATAATGCTGCTTCTAGTTTATTCGCTGCACTAGCAATTGCGGCATATAACTCTTTGTCTGCTGCGTTTACAGAAACGGTTGCACCTTCATAGGTTGTGGAAACTTCAAGTTTTTGTTGGTTTGGCTCTACGGTAATGATGACATCGAGTGTCATTAGGCTAGGGAAATGTTTGGCAACTTTTGCAAATTTATTTTCAACTGACTGGTTAATACCTTCAGTGATTTCAACGTGATGACCGGAAATGATTATTTTCATATTGCTACCTTTTTTGTTGTCTTCAATTATATACTCAGGGCGAAGGCAACAAAAAACAATAGCAAGAATGTAAAAATTTAGAATTAATTCACTTGTTAGCTAAAAACATTGTTTTAAATCAACAAGTGAATAGTTTCACTTATGGCTAGTTAATTGATAACTTGCTTACTTTTTAGACTCGAAACAGCACTAACGAATAACAACACTAAACCACCAGCAACAATGCCAATTACACCATCAAGTAGGATCGGTAAAATGCTGTCAGACATACCACCAATATATTGATGTGCCCAATGTTCCAGCTGATGAAATTTATCACTCAGCCATGAAAAACTATGCACAATAATGCCACCACCAACAAGGAACATGGCAATAGTTCCGACAATCGTTAACAGCTTCATTAAAAACGGAGCAAACATTAACAGCCCACGACCTGCCGCACGTTGTAATGCATTGAAGTTACCTGAAACAGACTTTCTCAGTAAGTAGAGCCCTAAGTCATCAAGCTTAACTATTGCCGCCACTAGGCCGTAAACACCGACCGTAATGGCAATAGCTAAAGCAGATACCACCATCACTTGGGTTTCAAAAGCAGCCTCTTTCACTGACCCCAGCACAATAACCACAATTTCAGCAGAAAGAATAAAATCGGTACGAATAGCGCCTTTAATTTTCTCTTGCTCTAATGCAACAATATCAATACTTTCATCTGCCACCGCGTTCAGTGCTTTCTGTCGCTCTTCGGCAATAACCTCTTTGCTATGCAGAAATTTATGAAAAACTTTCTCAAACCCTTCAAAGCAAAGAAACAGGCCGCCAATTACCAACAACACTGTAATTAATGGTGGTGCAAAGGCGCTGATCAATAACGCCGCAGGTACTAAAATGAGCTTATTAAGAAAAGAGCCTTTTGCTACAGCCCATATTACTGGTAATTCCCTGTCAGCTTTTACCCCAGAAACTTGCTCAGCATTAAGTGCTAAATCATCACCTAATACCCCTGCTGTTTTTTTTACAGCAACTTTTGATAATACGGCAACGTCATCTAAAACGACGGCAATATCATCAATCAAAGTCAATAAACTCGCACCAGCCACATTCAACTCCTTTTTATTTTATATCCTGCTTTTATTTTCTGCTTTTATATTCTGCGTATCACTGCATACATGTTGTCACTAAAACGCTACTTTTTTAGCATCGACTTTAGGTCAGCGAACGGATTATAAGTTGCAGTGTCTTGATTGCTATCGCCAGCCTTCACTTCGGTTTGATAGCTCGCATGGTCAGTGTATTTTGCATGCTCGTTGTCATGACAATAAATGCATAATAATTCCCAATTACTGCCGTCATTAGGATTATTAGTATGATCATGATCGATATGATGAACCGTAAGTTCTTTAATATTAGAATATTCAAATGCACGAGCACAACGGCCACAAACCCATGGGTATAGTTTTAATGCTCGGTCACGATAACCTTTTTCTTGGCTTTTATAGTTAGCGCTAGTACCAAATCTATCAGATGACATAAAAGTAACTTTTTCAATAAATAATCCCTGCATTGTATGAGCTAGCCAAGATGACTTCAATATTTATGCCGATAATTATCTTAATGTGCGATATAACCAGCGATAGTTTTCATTATTACAGTTCAATATATTGCGTGAAGTTTTCCTTAATAAAATCAATCAGTGTTTTTAACCGAATTGGTTGAAACTTATCTTTTGCGTAAACTAAATATAAAGGCGTTGAACTAACATGCCATTCTTCAAACACCTCAAGTAATGCCCCAGTTTTAAGGTGTTGTTGGCAATATAAACTTGGTACTCGAATAACACCGTTACCCGCTAATGCACTGGTCAGCATGGTACGGCCATTTTTACATTGTATTTGCCCGGTAACATTTACATCACACTGCTTGTTAACATCGAGCTTATGATAAAAATGCCATTGCTTTACCGACCCCGTGATACAAGCATGTTCAAGTAAGTCTTGTGGATGAGATAGCTTACCTGCTCGTAATAAGTATTCAGGGCTAGCCACTGTACTTACTGCTATGTCCATTAATTTTCGCGCAACTAAGTTGGAGTCAGGTAAATTCCCCATCCTAAATACCAAATCAAACTCGCCTGAAATTAAATCAACACGCTGGCTACTAAAATCTAAGGTAATCGAAATATTTGGGTGCAATTTAATGAAGTCATTAACCAAAGCACTGACAACATTTTCTCCGATGAAACCGCCAACACAGTTTATTTTTATTTGCCCTTGAATATTGTCACTACTATCAAGCACCTTTTCCACCGCGCTGTCTATTTCATCTAACGCTCTAAAACATTTATCAAAAAACAACTTACCTTGTTCAGTTAAACGTTGGCTGCGAGTGGTGCGAATAATAAGTTTTACCCCAAGTGCTTGTTCTAAACTTAGCAACTGCTTAGAAACATGTGAGCGCGAACAATTTAATTGTTCAGCGGCAAGAGTAAAGTTTTTTGCTTTTGCAATAACGACAAAGGCTCTAACGTCTGCCAAATTAACCTGATTATCAACTCTTTTCATTTCTACACACTTTAGGCTTCATATGGAAACAATGATATTACATTGAAGCCATATATCAACAAACGGCTTTGTTTTATTATTTATCACAATTCACCAACATTGACGAAAGAGAAAATTCAAATGAAAAAATTAATTGTTGTTACGGGCGCAAGTTCAGGTATCGGTAAAGCCATTGCACAGCACTTTAGTGCTTTGGGTCACCCATTATTATTAGTTGCTCGACGTGTTGAAAATTTAGTAGCAATGAACTTACCAAATACCTTATGTGAAAAAGTTGATGTTACTGACAAAGCAAGTTTTGACACTGCAGTCACAAAAGCCGAAGCACAATACGGCCCGGTGGATTGTTTAGTCAATAACGCAGGTGTGATGTTACTTGGTCAAATTGATGACCAAGCAGCGAGTGAATTTAAAACCATGTTTGATGTGAATGTATTAGGCTTATTAAACGGTATGCAAGCAGTGTTAGCGCCAATGAAAGCAAGAAATACAGGCACTATTATCAACATTAGCTCTATTGCCGGACGTAAAACATTTGGCGCACATGCCGCTTATTGCGGAACAAAATTCGCGGTACATGCCATTACTGAAAATGTACGTGAAGAAGTTGCTGACAGTAATGTACGTGTCATCACTATTGCACCTGGCGCAGTTGAAACAGAGTTATTATCACATACCACTTCTGAAGATATTAAAGCTGGGTACGAGTCATGGAAAGACAGCATGGGCGGTGTGATCAGTGCTGACGATATTGCAGGTACTATCACTTTTGCTTATAGCCAACCACAGCATGTTTGTATTCGTGAAATTGTTATCGCTGCAACACGTCAACAACCTTAAACCTTCAAAGACATTAAAGTACTGACTATTACTTGTGCAACAAGCAGTGCATGTTGCACAAGTAAATCAAGCACACTCAATTTACCTTAAAAAAACTAAAGTTTAACCGATTACTTATCCTCTGGTCTGCTCTCTTTACTTCAATGACAATAATTGCCATTATATTTGCATAAATATAATAAGGAACTGTCATGAAAACAGTCGAAGAACAGTTATCAAACTACAAAAGTGTACACTTTAATAAAACTAATATTAAAACCCATTTCATCGGCATACCGCTGATTGTGTGGGCAATTACCCTGCTACTAAGCTTAAATACCTTCGGCATAAAAATAGAGGAAAACTCATTAAGTTTTACACCAGCGATGGTGTTATTCACCATTGCCCTACTCTACTACTTTAAATTGCACCTTAAGCTAGGGCTGGGAATGCTTATTTATGTGGTGGTAAATATTTACCTTGCAAGCTTAGTTTCAACAATGGAAGGCGCACTATGGATCGCCATCGCGACTTTTGTTTTGGGTTGGATAATTCAATTTATTGGTCATATTTACGAAAAAGCAAAACCAGCATTTTTCGATGATATTATGGGCTTAGTTATTGGGCCACTATTTCTCATGGCAGAAGTCTATTTTGCTTGTGGTTTGGAAAAGAAGCTTCACGATGACATCACGCCAATGGCAATTGAAAAGCGCCGAGCTTTAGAAAAAAGTAAAGCAGAAAAAGCTTAAAAAATATATTCTAGCTTCAACAGTTCGCATGTTCAGCGAGATCATTTTTATAGTTAAGAAGACACCGTGACAACCATTTTTTCGATAGTCACGGTACTTTCATTATGCCTTACTTAGAGAGTTCAGCTGCTGTATCAACAAATACTGCACAATAAACTGAGTTACAATATTTAATGATTTTTTTTGCTGCGCCGTAAAGCCTAGCCAGTTAATAAAGCTTATAGCGCCCAACCTTTTTCTAAGCGACGCGCAAACTTTACAATCTCATGACCACTTATCAATTTCAAAGGAAACTTTGTGGGCTAATACATTGCCCTAACAGTTAATGGCAATGACTTTAGGTTATGTTAAGATCTTTCTTAAACTATTACATTGTTGCCCTGCATGAAAAAAATTGATATCGATACTTGGTATAGAAAAGAACATTTTGATTTTTATACTACTTTTAAACAACCTTTCTTCAATGTATGCGCAACGGTTGATGTCACTAAAACTCTTGATTATTGTAAAGAGAATCAACTTTCTTTCTTCATTTGTTCATTGTTCCTACTCGGATACACTGCCAATCAAATAGAACCATTTAGGTTTCGAATAAACAACAATGAAATCGACGTACATGATGAATTAGAAGTAAGCTGTACAGTGCTCAATAATGACGAAAGCTTTAGCTTTTGTGATTTTGGCGCTAGCAGTGACTTTGATTTATTTTATCAAAATGCTGCTCAGCAGCTAGCTAAAATTAAGCAAGGTTGTAACACCTCAAAGCCAGCAAATAGCAAAGCAAATGAAATTTATTGTTCTGTTTTACCTTGGCTTCATTTTACAAGCTTCTCTCATGCCCAAAAACAAAGTGAACACGACTCAACACCAAGAATTGTCATGGGAAAGTATAAAAATATTCACAACGAAATAGCGATGCCAGTATCAGTAGAAGTGCATCATGCACTAGTTGACGGTTTGCATGTCGGCCAATATTTTGAAAAGTTGCAGCATAATTTTAATCACTTCTTTTATCAGAAAAAATAACCTGAGTTCTCCAATATTTCCGTTACTTATGCCCTAATGACTAACCTTAGCGCTCAAAGCTGACGGAATTAATCAAGGTTATTAGCTCAACGACTAACCCACCTAAAGTCTCCCTCAGCACTTAAACTATTAACAACAACTTTGAGCCTGAAGTAACGATTGAATATTTATTAAAACTCTTAAGTTAGATTGTCCAAGGTGCGTTTGGTGTCACCTTATCAATTACATGATCAATAAAAAGCCTAATGGGTTTAGTCATATATTTGTGAGATTGATAAATCAAAAACATATTTGATTTTGGGGTTTCATAGTCAATTAAAACTGGCACAAGACGTCCGGCTTCAATATGCTCTTTGACTAGTGCAATGGGTACATAAGCAACTCCTAACCCGTTAAGAGCCGACTCTATAACTAAATGCATACTTGTTGTGGCATACCTTCCTGACACAGTAGTTTGATACTGTTTATTATTTTTTAAAAATTGCCAATGGTTATGTGATAACGACTTCCCCATAATAAGGCAGTTTAATTCCATTAAATCGTCAGGGTGCTTTATTGTTTTTACCGTTGTTAAAAATTCTGGGCTTGCACAACAAATACTATGTTTTGGCCCTATCCTTCTAGCGATTAATGAAGAGTCTTGTAGTTGGCCTGAACGAAATGTCACGTCAATACGGCTCTCAACCATGTTGACATAACTATCAGACGTATCTAACTCAATACTGATTTCAGGATATTCTTTTAAAAATTCTGTGATCCAAGGTTGTGCATATTGCACGGCAAAATCAAAAGGTGAAGAGATGCGAATTTTCCCTTTTGGCTCAGACTGTGCCTGCATTAATGCATCATTAGCTTCTTCCAGAGCAACTAGGTGTTGCTGGCATAAGTGAAAATAATGACGCCCTTCTTCGGTCATGGACAACTTCCGCGTGCTTCTATACAAAAGCTTTACACCAAGACTAGCTTCTAGTTGCACGACTTTACGACTAACCGTAGTAGATGGCATGGCTAAGATTTTACTTGCTCCAGCAAAACTACCAGCCTCAACAACACTAATAAATACTTTAATATCATTAAGATCCATCCATTCCTCTCAAAAACGGGATTAACAAAACCAAACAGGCCATCTAATAAAACAATAAACCTTGTATTAAGATTTATCAATAGCGATTGAGATAGGAATTAGCAAGATGGCAAGACAAATTAGAGAAATTAGAAACGGCAGTAAACATGGCCCTGTTAGTAGCTTTGTAAATTCCGTCAATGTTACTGAGCTCAACCCTTTTGTTTTATGGGATCACTTTTATCTTCCAAATGTAAAAGGTACAGCCGGATTTGATTTTCATGGCCACTCTGGTGTTGCCACAATTAGCTACCCACAAACAGGCGACATTGGTCATGAAGATACCGGAGGTCACTCAGGTATGCTTAAAGCAGGCGGCGTGCAAATAATGTCAGCCGGTGCAGGTGTTTTACACAAAGAAACTGTATATCCCGATACGTTTATCGCTGATGCATTTCAGCTTTGGGTTGCCTTACCTGAGCATAATCAAGAAATGGGGCCAGTTACCTATTCAACGTTACAGCAGCAAGATATACCTGTTATTGAAAAAGAGGGTTCAAAAACCAAAATAGTTGTAGGCCAATTTCAGGGGAAAAAAAGCACTGCCCAAGCCCCTGTAGATATGACTTATCTTCACGTAAACCTTAGCGCTAGTAATGAATGGCAACACTTAGCCGGTGAACCTCAAACCACAGCATTTATTTATATTCGACATGGCTCGATTAATACGGGAGGCGTACGTTTATCAGCGGGCGAACTAGGTATATATGAAAAAGGAACTGAAGCCTTGGTTGTTAACACTTCAAGCCAAGATGCAGAGTTTTTATTGGTTTTAGGCGCGCCACTTAACCAAGAAATTATTAGTAATGGCGCATCTGTTCATAGTAGCAGAACAAATTTAATTGCAGGCGTACAAAAAATACAACAACTGCACCCCCATGGCATTAGCCAAATTTCTTAAATGAGAGGTCAATTATGAATACTACAACTTTTACACCAGAAAACTCGGTAATGTTACTTATCGATCATCAGGTTGGCACTATGGACTGGGTTGGCTCACTAGAACTTGATGAAATTAAAAAGAATACCGTCGCTTTAGCTCGCGCAGCAAAAGAAACCGGTATGCCACTAATTTTAACTTCTAGTATGGAAGAGCAAGCGCAAGGTCCACTGTTTGATGAGCTTATTCAAGCTGTACCAGAAGCTTACGAAAACCGCATCCTTCGAGCAGGTGTTGTTGATAGCATGAAAGATGAAAACTTTTCAGCCGCTGTAAAAGCCACAGAACGAAAAAATATCATCATTGCAGGAATTACCACCGATGTTTGTGTTGTTTACCCTGCAATTACAGCAATTGCCGAAGGATATAATGTACAGGTTGTTGTTGATGGTTCAGGTTCCCCAACCACACTTGCCGACGAAACAGCATTGAGAAGAATGGAAAGCCATGGCGTAACACTCACCTCAACAAACCAGTTAATTGCCGAATTGGCACAAGACTGGAGTTCAGAAAACGGAGGTAAACTCATTCAAATATTGTTTGAGGAAATCCTTTCGAAGTTACATTAGCAATCGAGATGTCGTAATGCTTACTCATTAATTTTTACTCTTTAGTATTTACTAATAATACAAAGCATTACGGCATAATTTTCATTTAAAGGAGAGGTAAAATTTTGGCTCTCTACCAGATTTATTTTATAACTCCGATGTATCTCTAACTAAAAAAGCAAAATACCGATTAACAACAGCCAGCCGATGTAGCTTTATTACTTTCACACTTATTATTGCCACTAACAGGCACTGCGGTTTGTTCCAATACATCTTTCAAGCGCTCAAACGCCTGTTTTATTTCTGACCTTGGACTAGCAAAACTCATTCGAGCAAAGTGCTTAGCATCACCATCAAACCAACTACCCGGAGATGCACCAAAGCCCGCTTTTCCGAATACTTTTGTCAACTCATCTCCAGCTAACCCAGTGGCAGAAAAATCAAACCAAACTTGGTAAGTTCCCTCTACAGGAAACATTTTTACCTGCGGTAGTTCCGACCACAGAAAATCATTAATCCAATCAATATTTCCCTGCATGTACACTAAAAATGCATCTAACCATGCTTCACCTTTTTCAAAAGCGGTAATCGTTGCAAAGGTAGTAAAAGCATTGCCATGGTCAATATATAAAGACTCAGCAAAAGCTTTCATGTTCGCAAGTAGCTTGGTATTTTCTGTGTACAAATAACCATTTGAGATACTTTGCATACCAAAGGTTTTAGAAGGTGAACCAATAAGCGCGACATGCTTATTGGCATCTATGGTCATCAAGCTAGTAAATTTATGTCCAGAATAAATAATATCTGAATGGATTTCATCGCTAATAATGGTGACATGGTGTTTGTTAGCTAGCTGTACAACTTGCTCTAGTTCTTCTTTGCGCCACACTCTTCCAACCGGGTTATGGGGGTTACACAAAATCATAACTTTGACTTCTGAAGCGGTCATTTTTTGCGCCATATCTTCAAAGTCCATTTGATAATTGTTATTAACAATTTTTAAAGGGCTTTTGAGCACATTTCTATTGGCGGTGCTGATCACTTTGGAAAACTGGTGGTAGGCCGGCGTTTGAATTAGCACACTGTCACCTTCGTCTGTCAGCTCTCTTATTAATAAAGCAATCCCCGTTAACACGCCGGTAACTTGCACGAAATTGTCAACATTTAGCGATAAATCATGTCGGCGCTGATACCAGCCACTAATTGCAGTGAATACCCCTTGGGAGTTGAATTCATAGGAAAACTGCCCTCTATCAACTAAACGCTGCAACTCTTCTTTAATCGGATTAGCAACGGGAAAGTCCATATCTGCAACCCAAAAAGGCGTCACATCGGTTGTGCCAAATATTCCATTTAGCATGGCTTCACTGTTTCTAACAAAACTGTTCTTTGTAACACTTCTCTTCTTATCAAAATTCATATTTTACTCATTAGATATTTACAATTATCTATTAAGACGTAAGCAATGATTAAAAGACGAAAAATTTAGCAACATTTATCTTTAATGCAAAAATTCCAGTTTATTACTGACTGAGAACCAAAAAAAGGGAATCCCTCCTCTGAATAATACAATTGAATATAATTGCATCACCAAAAGCAACTAAATAAGGTTGCATGACAGATAGCAATCAAATATAGTTGCTTTTAGAGTTTCACAATGAGTACATTAATATGATTGCGGTGTTAACAGGAGATATAGTTAATTCAACAAAAATGTCTGATGAAACCTATTCAGATGTTATAAAGCACCTTAAAATATTCCTTAACGAAGCGAATGAAAAGTATGGTGCAATTGGCGAAATATATCGCGGTGATGAATTTCAAATTCAGTACCCCAGCCCCATTCACGCTTTAAAAAGCACGTTATTAATCAAGCTTGCCCTGCACTTATCAAAATTCTCTGCAAAACCTATTCAATGCACACTATCCCTAGCTTATGGCTCGCATAATATATACGATGAAAAGCCAAATACATCGTCAGGCCCCGTATTTATAAAATCAGGTAGAGGATTAGAAAAAACTCAACGGGGCGAGTTATCATTGCAGTTTGAGCATGAAACTGATGAAGACGAAGTAAAGCTCTTAACTCAGTTTTTAAATCACCTGCTGAACAGGCTAACTAAAACACAAGCTGAATTATTATATCAATACATAGAAAGCAGTTTCGCAGAGCATAAAAAAATTGCTGATATTACCGGTACAACACGCCAAAACATCAGTAATAGACTAGGAAATATTGGCGCTTATCTAGTAAGGGATTATATGACCGTAATAAACAAAAAAATTACGCTTAGGGATAATACATAATGGAATTATTACTATTATTACTAACAGCACACTTCATCGGTGACTTTTATCTTCAACCGGCTAAATGGGTTGAATGTAGAAACAATAACCATCTTAAATCGCTAGGATTATGGAAGCACTTTTTAGTGCATACATTACTCAATACTGCTGTTTTTTTCCTATCTGATCTATCAGTACTGCAAGCAATAATAGCGACTGCTTTTATCTCAGTGTCACACTTACTTACTGATTACTGGAAATCTCATAGTAAGAAAAACCTTACTTATTTTCTGCTTGACCAAACCATTCACCTAATAATTATCACTATGGTATGGGCATATTTTTCGGGTATCACGTTAGCGCAACTGGCAATATTTTTAGGTAGCTTATTCACGGCTAAAAATATGCTCATTGCCATGTCCTACCTATTGGTTTGTAAGCCTGCTTCCGTAATAATTTCACTGGCGTTAAAAAAGCATACCGAAAGTTTAATTACAGAAAATGAAAATCAAGATACAGGTTTAGTATCCGCAGGCGCTTGGATTGGCTACATTGAACGCTGTTTAGCACTTTCATTTATGTTCATGGGACAATTTGCGGGCATTGGCTTTTTAGTCGCAACCAAAACTATATTTAGGTTTGGCGACTTAACAAAAAATAAGGACATGAAGCTGACTGAATATATGATGCTAGGCACTTTATTAAGTTACGCCATTGCATTACTTGTTGGTTGGAATGCATTACAAATCTACAAAATAATTTAAATTCATCACTCAAAATAACTAAAGGTCGCTATGAGTCACTAAGTAACCTTGTTAAACAGACTGCAAACAATACCAATGATTAATAGCATCATTGGTATTGAAAAAACACAATATGGTGTAAACTTAACAATCTACAACACAAAGGTTTTGGGGGCTAAGTTATGAGAAAGATTACTTTATTATTGCTAAGTCTATTCTGGGCTTCATTTACACAAGCTCAAAGCAAAGCCCTAGTTGCTTGTATTGACGACCACCCTCCCTATCAATACTTAGGAGCTAAGCCATACGGAACTCATATTTCAGCACTTGAAGTACTTGCTGACGTACTAGATAAACAATTAACTTTTGTACAATCCCCTAATTTTGCACGATGTGTTGCCATGTTGAAAAAAGGTGATGTTGATGTCATTGCTGGACTTAACCAAACAGCACAAAGAGATCAATTTGCAGTTTACGCGCCATTTAAACCTGCCGATGAACTAAAAGTTATTTCAAAAGAAGGCATCATTATTAGCACCTATAATGACTTCAAAGGAAAAATCATTGGTGTTTCCCGCGGTACAGCCTATTTTCCTAAATTTGATAATGATGACGCCCTAGACAAAATTTCTGTGCAAAATGATCGTATTGGTTTTTCCTTACTACTTAAAAACCGCATTGACTTAATCATGTTCAGCCCAGAAGTATTTGCAACATTTTCAGGGGAAATCAGCAGCGCAAAATTAAAAGTATCCCCTATTGCGCTTGAAGGGCTAAGAAACACCGTAACACTTTTCGGTTTCAGCAAACTGCACAAACTAAATTTAAGCAACAAAGAGTTAATCGATAAAGTAACCAACGCCTACCAAGAAGGTTTTTTCAACTAGGTTAAAACGCTGGCATACAGCTTAGCGCGGATAAGCAACAACCCAATCAGAGCTCTCATCACCTTGTCTATCAAATTTATATTTAATAGAAGAAAAACCACAAACGTTTACTAGGCCATTAAAGTCAAAAGGTTGTTTTACTCCTGCTTTTGGCTCCATGTAAGCAGCATCGCTTGGTATGGCAATATTCTCATGTTCAGCGGAAATTACAAATGCAGCTTCAGCTAATATTAAATCATTATTATGACGCTTAATAATTTCCGCATTCCCTAAACTGTTACCATCTAAATCTTTAAACTCAAACTCTTCTGGGTGATTAATTTCAATAACATCACCGTCATTAAGTTGATATGTAATTAACATGTTTACCATTGTTTATTTCTCCCAATTTAATTTGTTTTTTGATGGCTTAGAAGCTTTCTCGACAATAGCCTAGTAAGTAAACCTGATAACATATTACGTTAAAATAACAGACAATTATTGATATAAACACATCTAAAGTCAGATAATTCTGTTAATTGCCACAGTAAGAAAAGCCAATATTATTTACTGAAATAATAAACGAAAAGTAAATCAGCCAGCCTCAATCTACGAAACTGTTAGTATAAAACACTTGTCTGTTTTACAAACCAATGCTATAAAAATAACAGTCATGAAAAAGTATTAATTAACAATAGGTTTAGGTAATGGATTATCGCGAGTCGACAATAAGTTTAGGCACAACTGACAAAATACGTTGTCCTTGTTGTGGTAGCCAAGAGCACCGTGTTAATTCAGTGATCACCTATGCTTTTTACTTTTTTGAATACTTACCTATTTTCCCCGTAAAACGTGATACACGAATACAATGTTTACAATGTCAGCACCTTGCCAATGGCGCAAATAGTGCTGCAAATAGAAAGCTAGTTTTCTCTGATCTTGGTTTAGCACTTTTCAACAAACTGCGCTTGCTTAGCACTTTTACTGGCAGCATTCTTATTATCTTATTGCTGAGCTATTACTTTTCCGAAGAACAACAAAAAAATCGTCAAAGCCAAGCCTATATCGAAGCCCCGAAAGTTAACGACTTTTACTATTTAGACTATCGAAAAGTATCCGGCGATCTACGTCCACATAACAAATATCGGCTTGCTAAAATTGTCGATATTACTGGTGGTACAGTATCGCTGACTTATGGCAATTTCTTTTATCCAATGAAAAAATCTTTAAGCAATGGTCTACGTTTCGGCCACAGTACAAATTTTGATTATTTCGAACAAAAGCGCCACAACTTTTCTTACGCTGAATTAGATAAATTATTTGAGCAAGGTTTCATTTATCGTGTAGTACGACCAGAATTTAATATGATTGGTAGAAACACCGCCGTTTACATGATTGATGGTAACCCTGTAACTAGCTCAACAGTAGCGAAAGAAGAGTGGCGTTATATCCCAGGAAAACGACAAAATACTCAAGGCATGGCCTTCCTTAAAGCAAGTTATATTAATGACAGGTTTGAGCAAGCATTCGTATTATTGAAACAATCAGCCGAGCTAGGCTATGCGCCAGGACAAACCAACCTAGCGGAACTCTACTTAACAGGCATTGAAGGCAGTCGTGATATTGAAAATGCTGCCCATTGGTTATTTCAGGCCGCTTTACAAGGTTATCAGCCAGCAATAGAAAAATATCGAGTGATCTGTCAAATGGAAGAAACGTGTCAAATTGAAGACTTTTACCGTGCGTTAAATGATGCAGGTGCAAGTTTTAAAATAAATTAGCAATGGTAATTATCATTCTCAGTTAACCGTTATCTAGCATTTGGCGTTTTATTTACTGCTTAGCGTGGTCTACCAGTGCGAGTTACCAATTAAAGTGGCTGTCTTGTTATTTCGCTTTATTCAATAACTGTTATATATGTTAGAATTTACCAATATTACTATTTTAAAATTATTAGGCGTATTTCATGTCTGAACATTCAACTTTCGACATTTGTGTTGAACCGATAGAACTTTATAAATTACTCAAAATTTCCAACATGGTTGGCGGTGGCGGCGAAGCTAAAACCATGATCAGCGAAGGTAATATTTCAGTAAATAATAAAGTTATCGTTCAAAAACGTAAAAAAATTCGCCACGGCGATGTTATCGAATTTAACGGTAAAACGATTAAAATCGCTTATAACCCAGGCAAAAAATCAGCTGAATTTATTAATACGGTAGTTTCAGCAAATAAAAATGCAAAAAAGAAAAAAAGAGCAAAAAGTAAAGCATCGGCTGCTTCATCAGAAACAAATACCAAGCCATCGACAAAACCAGCGGTAGAAGCATCGAAAAGAAAGCCTGCTTCAGTTTAATTATTCGCTAAAACTTTACCGTAATTGAAAAAACGACATAAAAAACGAAAAGCTTAATGATAAAGGCTTTTCGTTTTTTTGTGAAAACAACAACACATCCACGTTAAAAAATCATTCTCAGCTTGGCGACAGAGTTGACCGCATGAATGCAGAAGCAAGAGTATAAATTATCATTTTTAGGTAACAATCATCTGATAACTTTAGCATTAACGTTAACCTGACATTCACTACATAATGCTTAATCACGTCAGTGCTAGCTATCTCGCTTATTTATCGTCCAATGTCGGCCAAACAAATGGCGCAGGCTTGCGGGAAGTCTTTTCCGGTGCGGTTGTTTTCTGAGACAGTATGCCCCTGATCACATTCCCCGTTGATTTATGCTTACTACAAAATGTTTTCAAGTATAAAATTTCAACTCTACTGCGCGCCCAAGGGGTTGTACGAAGAAATTTTAAACTTGATTTAAGGCGCGGTTTATTGAGAAAACAACGAATATTAAGTAACTCACCCATTTTATCCCAACCAACTTCCTTCTCAAGTTCAGTTAGAATTTGTTCAAGTTTAATGCCGTGTAGTGGCTCATTACCTTTATTCATTGGCTACCTAAAATCAAAAAATGGCATTGTACCAAGTTTCTTAAGTAATAACAGACTTACGAGTTTTAGCGGCAATTTAAACGTAAAAGTCACTTCAGATTAATTTTCGTCACATAAAAGTGCTCATCGAACATAAGGCATAGAGTTTGAATCTCTACTTGGCACCACAGCGATAGTATTAAAAAAAATGAGCTGAAAGCTCACTTTTATATACAAAAAAGTATTGCCTAGAAATTACTTCACTTTAATTCTCATTCGAGCTAGAAAAATACAACTTAGAAAAAACAAAGCAAGTGAAGAAGGCTCTGGTACCGACACAGTATTGAAACCAAATTGAACAGCAACTTCACTAGAACTAGAATTTGATTCGGCAGAGCCACCACTGTTATTTAAATAGGTAAAACGTCTACCCAATGCATAATTGTCGGAATTATGAGCTGTTTTAAAACGCTCCCAGTCAGAGCCACTGTCAGCACCTAGGTTAACAATATCGATAATTAAGTTATATGAAGAATCAAAGACAAAGCTACCATTAAAAGATATTTTTCCGTCAACAATTGCAATATCGGCTTGCTGTGAAAATATGTTCGTGCCTTCGCTTAATGCTTCCACATAGCTAACATTAGTTACAGCGGGAGTAACCATACTTATATAATCAGAAGTAGATAATGAAATCTGAAAGTCACCATCAACTAAACCATCACCACCCCGAGCATAGAAAAAATCTAAAGAGGTAATTTCTACTAAGCCACCGCCGAAAATATCGCCACTATAAAGTGATTGGTATTGAGTAACGGTACCGCCAAACGGCACAAAATTAGCACCACCGTTGGTTGAGGTAGAAATTAACCCTGCATGTACTTGAGCACAAGCCCCTGCAAATACCAAAGCCAGTATCGCTATTGATTTATTGATAATATTCATCCAACTACTCCAAATATGCTGAATTGATAGTAAAAATTGCTTTACTTAAAAGTATTGTTAAAACAGTTGAGTAGGATACTAACAAGCAAATGTGCAAAGAATATGAAACTAGTAAAAGTAACTATGATCAGTCGCGAGGCGACTACACGGAATTTTATTAGCCTCTAACGGTTGGGGTTTGGTTAACTGCTTGGCGTCGGGGTCGACTGCATGGATGCAGAAGGTAGAGTAACGTTTCAGCACAGGACGTGCGCAAGTAGAATAATGCAGGAGCAATTATCTAAGAGCAGTTGCCGAGGCGACTACATGGAATTTTATTAGCCTCTAACGGTTGGAGTTTGATTCTCTGCTTGGCGTCGGAGTGCCGACTGCACACAAGGGGGAAATAGACACAGATCTCCCCCTTGCATCCCCCGCTGTGCCCTGCTCAGTGAAAACATAAATCACTATTTTGAGCTTACATTCAATTCCTGCCGAAATTCATCCTTGAAAAACGGCAGTCTCCGCCATCCATGGCTCCGATTGACTGACGCCAATCAAAATAGAGATTTATTCACTGAGATGGGAATTTGGTGATCGTTAAAACTGTTCAGCAAGCCAAACGGCTTTTAGGTAAACGAAAGATATCGCGATCACCCTCGTCTGCTTGAACAAACGCTGATATTAATGAAAGTGTTCAGGTATGTTCATCAGGGATGATGAACAAAGCGATGTAGGGCATGGATTATGTTCAGGATGAACGGTAAAGCGCGATGCCATGGGTGGCAAAGAGCGCAGTGCGTTCAGCGCCTTTACTTAAACAAGTGTCGAATGCACTTTTATTAATTGAAGATATACGTTTGTTAACAGCGCCGGTAATTTCCAAAGAGTTTAACTTAGGTATACTGTGTTTAGCCCTCTTACTTTTTTTGGATGCTACACCCATAGTATCAAGATAAAAAGCGCAGTATTAGATAATGTCATTAAAACATTTAAACCTTTGATTTACTTTTATTTTCACTTTAGTATTCACTACTAAGTAATATACTTACCATCAATAAAGGGAATTTAATGAGTAACTCAAATTCATCAAGTAAACCATCATTACAAGACTTTACTCTTGTAAAAACATATGTTGATAAAGCCACAGAAGATAACAACTTAAATAATCCTTCACTTGGCTTTTATTTCTTCGCACTGAACTTAGCATTGAATTTACAAGATGATGAAATAGATGATTCTATAACCGATACTGCATATTTAGAAGCGACAGGAAGATCTAAAGGTCACGATAGAGGAATCGACGCAATATTTATTGATGAATCAGATAGCATACCTCATATCCACCTTTTTAATTTTAAGTATACTGAAAAGTTTGCAAAAACATCTTCTCACTTTCCATCTTCAGAAATAGATAAAATTATAAACTTTTTAAATGCATTAATTTCACAAGATTCAAGCCTAGAGAAAACAGTAAACGCCGTATTAGCAAATAAGGTTAAAGAAATTTGGAATATATTTTCATCACACAACCCCAAATTTACAATACACATATCTTCTAATTTATATAACTCTTTTGAAAAACTAGAAAAGGAAAGATTTGAACGAGATTTAAACAGGTTTTCAAGCTTTAGTGTTAAATATCACTCAATGCATACATTTGTTTCTACTATTACTAATGGTGATAAACAACCAGTGAATGCAAGAATTAGAGCTATAGACAAAAATTTATTTGAGAAGTCAGATGGTGATATCAGAGCTTTAATCGTTAATATTGAAACAAGAGACCTTCTTAGAATTGTGCTTAATAGCGCAGAAATAAGAGATGATGTTGATATTGCAGATTATAAGGTGATAAAAGAAAAGCCAATACTTGAAGATGCATTTGAAGATAATGTTAGAGTTTATTTAAAACAGCGATCTAAAATAAACCGAAACATTAGAGAAACTGCATTATCTGATGACAGTCAGCGCTTTTTCTACTTCAATAACGGAATAACAATTACGTGTAGTTCCTTCAATTATCCTACATCAAGAAGATCTCCAATTATAGAGCTTCAAAATATTCAAATAGTTAATGGAAGCCAAACGATACATGCTTTACATGATGCTTTTTGCCAGGACGCTAGTAAATTTGATGATATGGATATATTGTGCCGAATATATGAAACTAGAAACGAAAAATTAAGTACTGATATTGCCGAATATACAAACAGTCAAAACCCTGTAAAAAGTAGAGATATTAGATCAAATGATTTTGTACAGAAAAAACTTGAGTCTGAATTAATAATTAAGGGTTTCTATTATGAAAGGAAGAAGGCTCAACATCTAGAGCAACCTAAAAAATTAAGAATTGACGCGGAGAAGGCTGGGCAAGCTTTGATGGCTTTTTACAATCAAATGCCTGCTGAAGCTAAAAACAAGAAGCGTATAATATTTTCAGAGAAATATGATGCTATATTTACAGACGAGTTAACAGCAGATAAAGTCATAATTTCTTTAAGAGTATGGGAATATATAGAACAACAAAAGATAGTACGAAGAAAAGAAATACTTAAAGATAAAGCTTCATTTGAAGAAAAGTCTTATATTCTTCATGCTTCTTATTATACCCTTTATACAATTTCAAAATTATGCGAAGTACTCTCAATCGAAATATGTATCACAAATGAAGAAAAAATAATTAACCTATATAGCAAAGCAATAGATTTAATTGAGAAATCGATAGAAAAAGAAATAAATAGGCTAGACGGTTTCAAAGATTCCTATTCACATCGCGTTTTCTTTACTACTAATAGACCTAAAGTTTTTTTGGAAGAGCTATGTAACAAAGCATCATCATAAAACAAAAAAGCGAGCCTTAGCTCGCTTTTTATTATTCTATATCAACTAGTGATTACAACACTTAAAGTTGGAAACTTTCATAAAATTTACCACTTTAAAATTCAACAACTTACCCTTAACATAAAAAACAGTTAGAGTTGGAAACTTTACCCATTTAAAGCATAGTAAACACGTAAATATAAGCACTTAAAGATGGAAACCGAATCAAGTACACAAAACAGCAATAACAATCATATATTTACCATTATACCTATCCGATATAATGCGTTCAAATAGACCAGATCACTGTACTTTCCAACAGATATTAAAATTTTAAAGTGTTTTTCGTTAAATGCCATCCACCATTATCACACCTGTAAACTCTCAAGTAAGTTCCATCCTCCTCAAAGATAATGTCAGCTTGGGTATCAGCATCATGTTTAGTGTCATAAGTATGTTTAGGCGTTCCATCTCCTCCAGTGCAACTATCACACATTTTACTCTGAACATCTTCACCTTGTGAAGCAAGCTCCCCTAAGTCATATTTATTCAACTCATATTGTGAAAAATCTCCGTATTGCTCTAGCATTTGTTCAAAGCATGTTTCACTCTTCATAACATAGCTCCTTCACCAATAAACACAACTGGTTCAATTGGAAGGTAACGAGCAACGAAGACTGCTTCGTTAAAATTAATTTGCTTTAAGGCTTTTTCCGCACCTACTTTATTTATACTTTCACTGTAATTATAACCAGAGCTATCTGATGAGTTTTGGTAAAAACACCCTTTAGGATCAATCATAAGATATGATTCAGTCATTGCTGAATTAGTCTCAGCATAAATAGGAAAACCTCTGTCACTATGCTTTTCAACAAAATGGTTAAATTGTTCATTGGAAATAAGAAGGTTGTCTGCACCATATGGCATGACCTGTAATGCCTTCCATTTATAAGGTTTTATTTCTGAGATTAAACTAGAGAAATCCTCCTGCCAGTTAAGCTTATTCACAACAGTATTAATTTTTGTTTTAAGACCTTTTTGTGTATTTGATAATTTTGCTAATGCAAAAGTTAAATCAGCAGAGCTTAATGAGTTCCCTTTCCTATCGACTCTCCCTATTTGACATCTAACATCATAGCTTTGACTATCAAAACTAATCCCAACCATATCCAATACATTATCAGGAAGGTCGAATTTACTATTTAGTAAATAGTGGCCGTTAGTGATAATTGAGGTTTTAAAACCTTTTTGTTTAGCTAACATCAGAACAATTGAAAAAGTACTGCCCAACATCATTGGCTCACCGCCAGCAATATTAAGACGGACACTTTCATAACCAAGCTTTTGCTTCAGTGATGAGCTCCCTTTAATGAAGTAGTCTGCTAAATTATCTAAAAGCTTTTCAATAGCCTCAAGTGAGCTATGCAATTCATTTGGCTTTCCCCACTTAGCAAAACAGTAAGTACAGTTATAGTTACATGTTTCAGTTATGTGCCAATTTAGTACTAATTCGCGAATATATGTGTTTTTAATATTAATTGATTTCATTACCCAATCCCTCGTAATCAACGGTTAGTGAACTGAACTTCTTTTTAAAATTCCGCTCATAGTTTTGGCGATTGAATAGCTGAAAAACAAAATTACTAGTGGAACGAATTAAGATAAGCCGATGATTTCTCCCTACACGAAAGCGCACTAGAGAACTGTTACACTTTACTTTTCTGCCTCCTAAGCAGGTATATGGCTTACCTGACGTAATCTCATATATTAGTCTTACCGTTTGAAGTTGAAGATTATTCGACAGATTTTGCCAAACACGAGAATTAAAACGACAAATAAATGATGTAGTCGCATTAGCAAGTTTTGACTCATCAATTGGAGGTAAAGCATTTGTAGATATTGACATGTGGAGCACCTTTTTTGTTATTGGTGCCCCTATACGATGGTGAGAGTAATTTTTTTCGCTTTTTATTTATAAGGGTAGTAGTACAACACTCCCAACAGATTTCGCATGACTTAAAATAGACTCAAAATCATGACCTAGGCAGTCACCTTCAACAAAAGTGAGTAAAACTGCTCCTTCCTCTGGCTTAAAGATCCATGAATCATTCGAACTAATACTCCCATCCCCTTCAGCATAAGAATAAAAAATGTTAATAGCAGTATCACTTTTGAATCCAATAGAGGTGACATTATCTAGTTCAACCATCTGCTGCTCCCCCCATATAACATCAATTGATAATAAGTTAGCTTCATTTGTAGAAGAGCCACCACTTAAAACCGCACTAAATGGTTCGTAACCAGGGCTAAAAAGACTAATTAATGGAGAATTGATGCTCTTTTTAGTAAAAGGTTTTACCTTTTTATATTTAACTACAATCGCCGGCCACTTTGCAGCTAATCGACAAAAAGCATTCAAATACTCTCTACGCTTTACTGCCCCTGCCCAAATTTTTTCAGCTTCAGACTGAAGTAAAAGCTTCTCCCAGTTTTCGTCTCCTGAGTCTATACCTTGTACCATTTCATCCAGAGATAATTTATCAAGCTTCATGATACCTGCTCCATTAATAAAGATGGCTTCACTTTTAGGTTCTTCAGTTTTTGTACGTAATCGGAATGACTTGGATCATTTTTATTTATTTCATACACATCAAGCACTGCATTTTTTGCAATGGATTTAAACAATGCACGAATGAGGAAATTTTTGTCATCTGTATCAACATAAATCTCATTAAATCTATTGATTATACGTTTGATGATCTGTCTAACTTGATGTTTATCATGGTGACTTTCTTTATATCGCGCTACATACTGTGGACGATTATCACCTTTTACTAAATACTTATTTTCATAAAGGTCGACTGTATTCAGATGTTCTTTAATATTGAAAAACAGATACAAGTATCTAAAAGAAGCATCAGCCTTATATCGAGTTTTTTGGGTACCAGACACATCATTTTCTATTTCAGATGGGCTAGAAATTCCTTCTGAAGAAGATAACTCACCTAAAAGTTTCTTGTTAGCTAACAGCCAGTAACCTATCAAATCAGCTGCAACTTTTTGGTTTAATTTGTTCAAATTACTCGCCAACTCTTTTGTCAGTAAATCAATATCATCTTTTTCTTGTGGTATAGGTTCAATAATATGATTTGCCTGGCCCTGCTTGTATGTTCTATCTCCAATATAGATCTTTCCAGCCGTTTTAAATTTAATCCAAAATCTTAACTGACTAAACAAGGTAATATCTTTAGGCATTTTGGTATGCAACCTATCTGAGCAAAAATGCTTGGTCAAAAATAGGTTTATAATATTGATAACCGCTTTATCCTGAGTATGAAACGCGAGAGATATGATTTTTTCATCAAATTCTTCTAGTGCTTGCTCAATAACCAACTCAATAACTTGTCGATTTCTATCAACATACTCTTGACGTCCTTCATGAGACCAATCAGTGATGGGTAAGGTGTTATGTAGCATTTTTTACAAAACCTGCCTGCAAATTCATTTGTATAATTACAGCATTCAACTGTTGTTGCTGAGCTGATGATAACTCTACCTTAGGGATATATGTATTTTGATGTTCGCTGATACCACAAAAACGCATGCCACTCCAAGCTGAAGGGTGCTTTAAGGATTGCTCCAATACATTAATATCAACACTAGATGTTTTAACGTCTCGTGCAAGTACGGGCCCCATAAGAGCTTTTAACTCTTGATTTTGGATATAATTACATCCGAGAGTTTTCAGGTACTCTTTTTCACCAACGCTAGTAATTTTATTCAACTCCACATCAGCACCGCTTTCTATCCACCAGCGTTGAGCTCTTAACAAAGCTTCAGATGGACTAATTCCACTCTTTTTAAGCTTATCGTATTTTGCTTTGATATGCGCAGTAACCAGCTCAGGAACAGCCCAAAGCGACCCTATCGCAGTTTTAGCGCCAGATTCTAACATCCTCATATCCATACCAAGGGGCTCATTCACCTGGCTAGGTAAAAAAAGTAGAGGAATAGTAGAGCCACTTTGACAAGCCCATAACTCAATACGTTCAGCGCCCTTCACGCTAAGGCTCATATCAGAATCTCGGACAACATAATTTTTAAATAATAGCGAAGGTCTTTCTGGGTGTTTGTGCTCACAATGACCATAAAAACAAAAAACTCTAGACTTACTTAACTGATGCAAAAAATCATTTATAGATTGAGTACCTTCTGCTACAACATTGTCTTGCAGAGCAAGTTTTTCAAATAAAGTTTCATCTCCACATGTACTGGTATACATGGTTTTATTATCTGAGTATTTAACCTGTTCATACAAGTACATTAATGATGGCAACCAATTAATCTCACGAACTAATTGATACAGTTTTGCACCTACTTTACCTGTAGCTGACCAAGGTATATGTGAAGCGAAAAATGAAGGGAGCAAAGATACTTTGTGTAAGTGGCTAGGGAGTATCATTTTCCAATCAATAAACCCTAAATCCCAATCGGTATTAGTTTCTTTATGGTCAGTAACAAACGCAGCAACAGAATTAATAAGTTCTTTAGGTAAGTTAAATGAATAGCCATTGGCGGTAATTTCATCATTTTGTAAGTAGGCAACGATTACCAATACATCATTATAGTGATCTTCAATATCTATCTTAACTAACACTTGCTCCGGGTGAGTATAAATAGCCTCTGTTAAATCATTCAAGGTAATTTTATAGGTACGTTGTCTAGCTTTAACATAATCAGCATCTAATTTATCTGTGCTGTTTTTTAAAGTTTTAAAATCATCTAAACACAAATTAGCTTGTGCTTTTATATAGTTGATTGGATTTTCGCTTCTACTAGCCAGTTCAACAACATTGGCATATTGATAGCTATTAAATGCTTGTTTATCTACTTTGTTCTGTTTTTGAGTAGCTTGTGATTTTAGTAACTTTGCACAATCAGAAAAGTAATTATGTAATTGCAGCTTATCCACGCGGCTTGCCATCAGCGCAATTTCATTCAATCCATAATAAACACTTCCTAGCTCTCTTTTCGTCTCCAATAACACTTGTACCACTGAGTCTTTAGAATAAAGCCAGAATGAACTCGAACTTTCACAAAAGCGCATCGCACTAGTATTTTCTAGCGTAAGAAATGCTTGTAGTGACTCTTCTTTTTTTACTAATATACGGGCTAAGCCAGAGCTAGCTTGCTGAATCAATACACCAACTCGATCTGACTCTTGATCAGTCTCCGTTGATTGTCGCCCCACCATCAATGAGTGTAACTTTCTTGATAACCTTTCAATATTTTCGGCAGTCCTATCTTTATCGGCCTCTTTTACAAGCAGCTGAATTTCAACGATTGGATTTGATATGTCCGCATGGGGATTCACTTTCATCATATCTAATGGGTCAAGTCCAAATGCCAGTGCCATTTCCAATATTGATTTACAAAGTTCCTTATGCTCTTTCCTTTTAGAAAAGTGTGTCAACCTAGCAATTGTTAGCGGTAGTATTTGTTCTGGCTTTAAGGGTATTTTTCTATCTAAGTTATAATCAGGGAAGTTTGACTCTCCCCAGTCAAAAGCCTCCTTATAACAAATAAAGGCTTTGGCTTGAGAATCACAAGCTTCCTCTATTTTTTCCATATCGAGTAGGGTTGCTGCTAAATTAAAATATATGGTTGAAAGTTGACTTAAACGAATGAAAATAGGTGTGGCTACTTCTAGTACTTTGAGGGCCTTTTCATGTAACTGCTTAGACTTTTCTAGGCTTTCCTGTCGACTAAGGTGCCATAAATGCTCATTAGCTGCTCTGCGGTATACCGCTCCTAATTGAGACAGGCTAGACGCATATTTGTCAGGAAAATGTTGACGTTTTTTACTTGCTATTGCACGAGAAAAAAATGAAACGGCTTTATTTAAATTTGAATGGGGCGCACCAGATAAATGCGAAAAGTGAGTAAAATAAAATACGCCTAACTCATGCTGTGCAGAAGCTTTGGTATATTCATTTTTAGAAGCTAAAGTTAACGCTTTATCAAAGCAACGAAGTGCTTTTTTCAGTTCACCTTTGTTATCAACAGCAGAATTAGTGAGTTTAATGCCTTCACTATTATACTTGTGGTAGCTAGGTTTTAGTTTGTTATTAAATAGCTCCTCTTGCAATCGAATATAATGAGTAAACCCCATTTGACTATCAAAATCCATTTTTAAATCTACCTCAATCAACACTAATATTTTATCATTTAGCTTTTTATTACGACGAGTGCAATATAATACATTTTCTACGCTACATACTTCAATTTAATTCCACTAAAACATTGTAATATAAATAAAAAGGACTACTACATCGCAGTCCTTTTATCGATTTAGAAAATAACTAATGGTGAGCCGTTTTGTGCCATATTCGGACGGTGGTAACGCCACATTTAGGTGGGAGCAACGCTGTCACCTAAACTAAACCATTACACCGTAAACACTCCCCCAACCTTGAACTGAAAATGATTAAAACTTATTTTGGCGTAAAATCCGGCGCAGCTTTGCAAAGCTCGTCATAAATTTCTTCATCACCATTCGTTCTTTCTGATTCAGGTAAAATCACGCCATGTAATTGCGAGCGCAGCTCATCCCACCTTGCATCAAGTACTTGCCAGTTATATTCATCATAAGTGCCTTTAAATATCACAGGTTTTACTTCAATAAATGGCAGCTCTCTACCTTGCTCCTGAGAGGCTTCAAATTCTTTTTGCCATCTTGAACCAAGACGATCTACACGACCTATTTGCTGCTCTACAACGCCTGGGTTCCACTCTGGGTGAAGTAAGTAAACAACTCTACATGCTTGATGTAAGTTCAAACCTTCACGGCCCACCACTGACTGGGCTACAACTACCTTAGGAAAGCTATTTTGACGATTAAAACCTAACTGCATAACTCTTCTGCTGTGCGCTTCAGTACCACCGTACATTAGGCGTGCCATGCCTCCTCTAACATGAGCAAACTCATGTGAAACGCGCTGAGCTATGACTGGCCATAATCCTTTAGCTTCATCAAGATCTAGCTCTCCATCTCCATTTTCATCACCTTCATTTTTAACTGTCACGACACTCATTAAATCTTTAAAACCTTGAGCAAGTTCTTTAGGCGAGAAATCAAAACCTTCTTTATCTATTAATTCAAAGATCGCATTTGCAAAATCAATTAGATTTGTTTGTTGCTCTTGCTGTTTCGAGTTCACAGAGGTTTTAAAAGCTTCGAATAATGAAGAGGTTCTTGCATCAAGAACTTCTGCTTTAGCTTCTTCAATCCTTTCAATTAAGGTATGTTTAGACTTGTCAACTCTGTATGCATGCTGGTTATATTGTTTCGCTAGCTTCTGATTTACCTCATCAATACTCCAAGTAATATTCAGTTGTTTGAGCGCGGCCTTTACTGCTAACTCTTCTGATTCAGAACTGTTTTCTGTGGATGTGTGGATCTTACTTTGAGGCCAATAGTTTTCTTGCTTAAGTAACCTTAGCATTTCTCTGGCATTTAGCAGGTTTACTAAGGCTCGCATTGGTTTAGTCATCTTGCCAAATACAAGCGTTTTTTGGTCCTGAGATAAGTCTTTTTCAATCTCATTAATAACTTTGAGAATAGCTGGATGACTATATAGTGATTCAACTCCCGACTGATAAGAGTTAGCAATGATTGATTGCCACCACTGTGCTCTTTGCTCTTTTTTACTCGGTGAGGCAACTTCTTCTGCTTCTAATGTATCATCATCTTCTGAAGCGTTAATGGATTTATCAATTATTCCTGCAATACCATGGCCATTAGCTAAAGTAAGCCTAGCTCTCTTTGACATTGAATCTGTCTGCATACATGATGCTGCTGAAAGACCTTCAACAGCACAAACAATTTTTTTCCACTCATTCGAAAGCTCGGGGACTTCTATATTTACTGGTATTTGCTTACGATAAGCATTTATAGGTAAGCCAGAAGCATTATGAAACGCTTTTATTGTTTCATCTTGACGCTTATCCCTTCTAAACAAGTAAGGAGCTAAAACCTGCTGAAACTGATTTGATATGTCTTTAAATTGTTGTCTAATCGATAGATCTGAACGCCAAGTTTTTTTTAACTTAGAAACAATCTGAGCGTACTCTTTAACTACCTCTAGAATTTCATCACGCTTTTCTTTTGGTAATTGGATTCTGCTAAGCATGTCTTCCCACTGACCTACACCTAATTCAACTGGCGTTGCAGTCATGGCTAGATTTCGGGCTGACTCAGTTCTTAATACAATATTATTTAATATAGTGCTCAGGCTACTTGTTTCGCCTCTGCTTTTATGCGCCTCATCTATCACTACTAAATTAAAAGCGCCTAAGCCAAGTCCTACCGCTTTTTCTAATAAAGCTCGATACTCACTACCTGCTGAAAATACACCTCCATCAAAACCGCTCATTCCCCAATTAAAGCTATTAACAACATCACTCAGAGTTTTGTTAATCACATGCTTTTTGGGTAATTTTTTAGCATGATTAACTATGTTTCTGGCACATACCTCAGCCTCCCAAGACACCAAATCAGTACGCTTGCGGTAGCCCCTAGGCACACTTCCATAATGGAGCTTATGATATTGACCATAAACTTCTGGTAACAAGGCCCAACGGTCAGCTTTAGAACTTATTCCTAATCGCCAATTGGCAAAGTTCTGTGAAAGTAATACAACACTCTCATCCGCCCACGGCTCAGCGGTATCTTCCTCTGTGTATGCATCTAGAAATCCCCAAAGACTTCTTATTACTGATTTAGGTTTTAGATTTTTATCCCTTTCTTCTAGCTCACTTTGCCATTGAAAACCTAGTGTTGTCGGCACAATAACTAACACTCGACCACCAGCTTGCTTAACAGCTTGAATAAGCTCAACAGCAATGCGCGTTTTACCCATACCAACTTCATCAGCAATAATGGCACCTGAGTTTGGCAATGTTTTTACTAGATTCTGAACACTGAGCTTTTGGCCTGTATTCAATCTCTCATTGGCGCATAAGGAGTCTGAAATGATATTTGCTACTTGAGCCCAACCTTTAAAGCTCATTGCTGTTCTCCTAATCTTGCTAACGTTTCCAATCCTAATTTTTGTTCGAGTCGTTTCAGCACTTTTTCATAATAAGTGCCTGACTCAGTAGCATCTGATTCTGCATAATAGGGCCTAAAGGGAGGCTGCCATAAAGGGAAGATTGGATTAATTGCTATCTCTTTGAAAAAAGCAAAAGCCGAATTATTCTTTAATTGAGAAAATGTTTGATCTAAACGAGTACACCATTGTAACCAGTCTTTTTCTGGCACTTGAGTTTGCTTTTCAGCAATGAGTTCAATCAAAGCCATCATTGAATTAATTGAATAGCTTTTATCAACTTCAACATCCGCTTCAGAGCCCATGACTAGACCATCTTCTAATACTTCATCACCTTCTCCACCTTCAGCTTCAGAACTTGGTAAAAGTGGAAAAGAGCAAAACATATACCATGCATCGTCAAGAGCGAGCTCAGGGAGTTCTGTTGCAGCGATCCGGCCATACTCATCAATGACAGGAATGTCTTCAGTATGTGACGTGCCATTATTTAGCCATGAAACAGATAGTTGCCTTGGTGGCTTTCCGTACCAAAGTAACCGCGTTTCTGATTCGATTGATAATTTATTTAAGCTGACGTTCGCGACGGTGAAAGAATCGATAAATGGAGCATTGGGTATTAAAACGTATTTCTCGTGTTCTAACTCTTCGATTACAAAGTAAGAGATTGGTAAAGATATATGTTCAGTCTCATGTTCAGGCATCTCACTACCAACACTTAACTGAGTTATTTCCGTTATCGAATATTCATTATCATAGCAAACCGGTAACTTTAAACTCAGAGCTGTTTCTGGGTTCTCTTCCCCAAACCAAGTAATACCTTTAGGTTCAAAAACCACACCGGCTTCTAAGTTACCACCAAACTTTGACGCTTTTTGAGTAAAGCCTGGACGAGTTAGATTACCTGAACCTAAATACACCCAAGCTCTCTTGCACGCGTCATCTGTTTCTGATGACTTGGCAGAGAAAATAAACTTAGCATGCAGGCTTCGTTGCATTTGCCCGCCTTGATATAGCGGATCGTATGCTTTTAATACTTGCCAATTGTTTTCTTTTAAACTGTTTAAGCTATTCGCTATTGACTGACACCCGCGCTGATTAACAATAATATCCTTTTCAGCGCTTTTTGTGAGCAAACTTTCATCTCTTAGGCGCTGATAGATAAGGCTAATTATACTAGGGACTTCATCACTTGAGCCGCTCTCATAAAAGCCAGAACCAAGAGCCAAATAGTTTCTCTTTTTGTCATTACAATGATGTTTTACCAAAGCTGGTAATTGTTCGAATAAGGATGCTGAACGGTTATCGAAGAAGCGGGGCTTTACATTATCTACAACGATTACTTCGTCCAAAAGCTTATGGAACAATTTATATTTTGTGTGCGTGTCAGATATAAGCTTGCTAGTACCACTATTACTCAAAATAACCGTGTCAAAATGTGTAAGTACATCGCTTAGAAAATGATAAGCAGCAACAATATCAGCATTGCCCTGTGCATCGTTATTACCGAGCATCACATCTATAGACCAAACGAGATCAAGGCTGTCTTCAAGAGTTTGTCTGGTCCAGTTACCCGTAGAAACAATTAAGCGAATAAACTGCTTATCGCTCTCAATAGCTTTGAAAGTAAGTAAAGCAACCTTACTATGTAATAAATTAAAAGATTTATCTGCATCGTGTTTGAATGGAAGATGCAGCAAACCAGGACATGCAATTGGGGATATTTGAGCATGATTAGGATCTAGCATTAACGCAAGGCTAATGTCTCCTTGATAAGCCCGCTGCCCCTTCATATTTAAAGTGAATTTCTCTAACGCATCATTAAAAAACTCAGCATCAGCTGAATAGCCAGTCGCAAGGCAAAATTCACCCTTAAAGCCTCTCGGAGACGCAAAATAACTTGCTAAAGATGGGGCTAATTTCTTACTCATCGCTCTCTTCTTCTAGACCAAGCCATTCTTCTAATTTATTTTCAAAATCTCGATTAAGTACATACATATTCCAAACTCGGAATGAAACATCATTTGGAAACAAAGAGTCATCATCAATTCCTTCATTGCTGACTGATTCAGGTTTGCCAAATGCTGCTGCTGGTAAGATTTGTTCACCTCTACAACGAAGAACGACTTCATCCCTCTCTAATAAAGATTTGATCACGTCGATATCATCGCTTTGAAAGCATTGCTTAACAAAGTGAGTCGCTTCTTTTGATGTGCTTGGATCATGCTCAAGAGTTAAAAATTCATTCGCAGCTTCTTTCAGATTACTAACAGCAACAATTATGCTCTCAGAAAGAGGTACTGTGAGATCTAGTTTTGGTGGGTTTAGAGGCGTTATTTCAGCCTCAATTACATTGAGCAAATCCAACGATTTATTTCTCAAAGAAAAAAAGAAAGCGCCACTTTTTAGATCATCAAAATGAGTTTGTTCAATAAATAAAGGCTTTGTCCAATTTACATAGCTTTGAAGGTTTTTAGACTTAGTCCATTCAAGCACACTTTTTCTTCGACTCACACTTTCGCTGTTGCCAGACAATAAAGCTTGAGTGAACACATTTACAGCATGCTGCTCTAAACGAATCAGAGGTGACATTACAAATAGTAAGTCGCCATGACTTGAAGTATAAAAAGAAGGGAGCCGTTTTTCATTTTTAACCCATCTAGTTAAAAACTCAGAAATACTTAGTCTATGGCATTTGTAACTTGCACAAGCTGCATCTACAAAATATTTTCCTTGCTGACTTAGACTAAAACTATTAAATCTCTCACCTTTAGATTTTACAAATCCTAAACCTGGTAATGCTTGTACTGTACTCATGCGCATAGGCTGAGTGACATAAAAGCCATTACCACTGAATGTTTTATAGGTTAAATCGGTTGGGCTGTTTAATTTTGTTCTGCCTCTTAACCGGTTATCAGCATTCCACTCAGTCGAGCTGTAAGCTAAATAACAAGCAAGCGCTTCAATCGCGTTAGTCACTTGAATATTAGTAACCTGCTTACCTGACTGTCTGACGTTATGAGCTACATCAACACCTAAGCAAGCTAAGAAAACAGATTTAGCGTACTTTACACCACCCAATCCTGGCACGGCTAAATCATTAAACTTACGAACAATTGAACTTAAACCGAGTGTTCGAGTTCTCCTTTGAGAGACGACCTTTTCAGGCCCCATTAGTCCCCAATCCATGAGTATGTCCTCTATTTAATTGAAATAATTTCTATTACTTCGATTGTAAATATGGTTATTTAATATCTTAAAATTATACAAAGCAGCAACGACAGAATTTGTCGCTAAAAAATGAGCGTGAAATATAACTAAAAAGCTTTACTGCGCTTTCTACGTCTTTCAATAAACTCCTACTCAACGACATTGCAAAGACTTTTTATTTGGTCTTGAGCGGTGTCAGACCATTGAGAAGTACCAAACTCTACTCTATTTAGGCGGTCGATTGCCAAATACCTTAGCACATGCCATAAACCAGCCACTTGACTATCGTCATAATAATCAAGGTTGGTATTAGAAACATATAAAGAGAAGGTTTCTAGACTCGAAAAACAACAGAGGTCGCATAATTAATAAAGCGACCTGTTCCAATATGTGCTGACGTGATTTGTGAATTAACACGCTCTGCCAAGCAAACTACAAATAAGTGCGTTGTATAGCTGCTCACAAATTCAAATGTAATTTTGCCATTACGGCTACTTTTGGAGATTAGACCGCCAGTTCATCTCAAATGGAGGCAATAATTTTTGGGTTTATAACAATATATTTACCGACACCAAAACCAAAAATGGTTGTGTACTGCTTACCAATACAGACGCCAATAACAACGTTGGCCAGGCGGCATTTAACCAAATTGATAATATATAGGGTCAGGTCTTATATTTTGTTCCTTGATACTGATTTTATCAACAGCCGTTCCTAGCCAATAGCTGACCTTAGGTTTATACCAGTATTTGAAACTTATGAGCCTAAAACTGCCTCATATAATTTCAATATACCTATTAATTTACACCTAAAACCTTATTCAATACTTTTCGTCCAATTATCTACCCAATCTCGAAAGCCGACATTAGAATCAACTAAGATCCGCATGAAATTAGAGTATTAAATCTAAGGCATTCGCCCCCAGTGAGATACAAAACTATATATCCCTCCTTTTAACAACTTTCGTTGAAACATGAGAAAGTGCTGCTTGCAAAGCAAGTTCTCTATTCATGTAGTTCTGCTCCTTAATAATCGGAGTTAACTCATGGAATTTCTCTAGTTGCTGTCTTGTTTCTGTGTTTGGGCATATCAGTAGCACTTCACATTTAGCATCTAATGCATCTTTTATGGCATTCTCAAGTGCAAGACCGACAGTTACATCAAGCATAGGCACATCGGTTAAATCTAAAATCATGACTTGGTAATCAGAAATACTTGCATGCTGCCGTGATATTGCTTTAGATACACTAAAGATCATTGGACCTGATAAGTAGAAAAATAGAACCTTACCATCCGCTTTATCTAATATTTCACGCTCACTAATACTCAGTGGTACCAGATTATTATCGCCATCACTTATTGCTTTTACTTTTCGTGCTTGTACTTTACTCAGTTCATCGATGATGAGAATATTTGAAATAAATACACCTAATCCAACAGCTACAATTAAATCGACAAAGACAGTAAGAATCATTACACCATACATGATTACCATGCCTTGAATACTGACTTTGTGCGCTCGTTGAATAAAGCTCCAATCTAAAATATTTAGACCTACATAAACAGCAATACCCGCTAATACTGCCATTGGGATAGGCTCTGTTAACCCACCCGCCACTAATACAACTAGGGCAAGAACAAGAGCCCGAACTATTCCAGAAATAGGTGAACGGGCACCGACTTGTATATTGGTCACCGTTCCCATTGTTGCTCCAGCACCGGGTAAAGCACCAAAAAAGCCTGAAATCATATTAGCAAAGCCTTGACCACGTAGCTCTTTATCTGAATCATGATCTTTACGTGTTAGTGAGTCACCAATAACAGCAGTTAATAAAGTATCAATACAACCTAAAGTACCGAGAACTAATGCATCGATTACCATCGTGGTAAACATATCAGCGTTAAAATGAGGAATAACAATGGATGGTAAACCAGCAGGAATAACCCCAATACGACGAATGCTGTCAAAATCAAATATTAACAATGATAGTAATGTGATAGAGACGAGTGCAACTAATTGTGCTGGAACATATTTTCTATACTTTTTAGGAAAATATATTAATACCATTAAAGTCAGTAAGCCTAGAAGTAACTCACTAAATTTTATATTTGACAAGGTCTCAGGAAGTGCTGATATAGTACCTAAAACACCACCTGCTGGAGCAGAATGTCCTAGTAAGGGAGAGAGTTGTAAGACAATTAAAATAACCCCAATACCTGACATGAATCCAGAGATAACGCTGTATGGCATTAAAGTGACATACTTTCCAAGTTTGAGTGTTCCCAACATAACCTGAAAAGCGCCAGCCATCATCACCACGGTAAAGGACATTGCTATGCCTGTTTCTGGATATTTTGCCATCATACTGGTTAAAACAGCTGTCATTATGACAGTCATAGGCCCAGTTGGCTCTGATATTAATGAAGTGGAACCTCCAAAAAGAGCAGCAAATAAACCTACGAGGATAGCGCCCCAAAGACCGGCTTCAACACCAGCACCAGATGCAACCCCAAAGGCAAGTGCTAGTGGCAAAGAAATAATCGCCGTAGTTACACCACCAAAGAGATCTCCTTTTAAATTTATATTTTCAAAACGAGTTCCAAGCAAAAGATAAATTCCTATATAGTATTTAGTGAAGCGCGTTTACATATCCCATAACCCTAGAATACTGATTATTCAAGTTAATAAATTAAATCTTATACTTACTTCGCAGTAAACGAGTAGCCTGCTTTTACAAATTATTAAGCTTAACCTATTTATATAACCCTATAACTCAAGTACAGGACTTTTAAACCCTTTCGGCTTAATAACCAAAACAGAACATTGTACTTGTCCTAGAATAGACTCCGCAGTATTACCAATAATAAAGCCGGGGATCCCTATTCGAGCAACTGATCCCATAACAATCAAATCTATGTTTTGAGTACTCGCCATTGATACAATTTCTTTAGAGGGGATTCCTTTTACTAAATGTGTTTGTGGCTTTAAGTAATCCGTAACATCTTTACCCATTGAATCATTAAAATCTCGCACTAAACTTTTCAATTTGGTTAAACACGCCGACTTAGCTTCATCAACATAATTATCAATATCCTCTTTTGACGTATTAGAAAAAGCACTGTGACGTAAATGGCTTTCTCCAAATGCATTCCACACGCTACATATTTGAAGATCTGTTAAGTTCGAGATAGAAAAAGTAGCAGCATAATTCATCACAGACTTATTAAGTTCAAGCTGTACGCGTTTATCATTTGAATCATTATTTTTTTCACTATCCCCTTCATTATATTCGTCATTTACATCAACAGTAGCCAAAACATTGCTAAATACATTTTTTTGACCTGGCTTTAACATTAAAACAGGGCAAGGACATTTTCGAAGTAAGTGCATATCATCACTAGCAAATAATCGACCTAACCAGCCTATATTTTCTGCGCTCTTTACCACCAAGTCATAATTTTCTTTATTAACATCTTTAATAATGTCAATAAATCCGATTCCTTTATATAGCTTTATATCTGTAGAAGGGTTTATTTCGAATTGGTTCAGCCAGTTTTTAAGACTATTTAACTTTTCAGTAGAAAGCTCCTCAAGTTTTTTATTTAATTCACTTTGGTGTTTAAATATTTTTGTCCACCCTTCTGCCTTATCTAAAAAGGAAACGAAAGTAATATCAGCTTGGTGATCTTGTGCAATCTTTAATGCTTGAATGGCTGCTGCTTCTGAACTACTAGTTGGTTCTACCACACACATTATATTGTTAAATTTTTTCATTGGCTGCTACCTAATATATGTCTTTATTCTTATGAGCGATGTTATTTTATTCAACTGGGGAAACGAAGCCTTCCGGTTTTAGTGTTAACACTGAGCATGAAACTTCGCTTAGGATAGATTCAGCGGTATTACCTATAAAATAGCCTGGAATTCCAATACGACATACAGTACCCATAACAATAAGGTCGATGTTATTTTCTTCAATGTATTGTGGTATTTTTTCTTGCGCAGCCCCTTCAAGAAGCTTTGCTATAGGAGAGAGAGCAGAAGTAACATTCCTTTCAATTATATTATCCATATGTTTTTGTCTATCAATTTGCTTTTTCATAACGATTTCAATATTTTCTATTTCCGAAATTGTTGCTCTACTCCTTAAATAATTATCATCCGGAAGCTTCCAAGCGTGAACAACATGTAACTCAGCATTTTCTAACGCTGCTATATTAGAAGCCATCCGTAAAATGTCCTCGTTAAGTTTATGCCCTTCCTCTGAGGGAGCATAAGCATCTATAGCAGCAACGATACGCTTTATTGGTTTTGCTTCTTGTGGACCTATAGCTAATACTGGGCATGGGCACTTTCTCATTAAATGAACAGTAGTACTGCCAAAAAATCGCTTTCGAGGCTGGTTGCTCTCTTTAGCTGCTAAAATAACAAGATCATAATTATCTTGCTGTACTTTTTTAGTCACTTCTATAAACGGTAAACCAACGGCGTTACACGTATCAACGGAAGAAAAGTTGTCTTGAAATTTTTCGACATTATTACTTAGTGAAATTCGTTGTTCTTCAAATAAATTAGCCATCAACTCTACTGGTTTTAAAGTGCTCGTCCATGAAAACTGCTCTTGTGTAAGTTCTTTTGTTACGCTAAAAAATGTAACGTGCGACTGTTGTTTATTCGCGAGCTTAGCTGACTGTGAAATAACAGAAGGCTGAATTAAACCATCTGGGGTGGCAACCAATATTTTTTTGAAAGTATTCATTATCTATCTCCTGATTATCGAAAATATTTTAATTGTATAAACATAAACAGTGCTTATTGCTGTCTCTTATACACATCTGACGCTGCCGACGATCTACTCTGTGTAGA
>OLHF01000030.1_pt1 | contig 52246 bp, 47 predicted proteins | sample 1609471 | NCBI WGS metagenome assembly OLHF01 (sample SAMN05416858, study PRJEB24817) | seawater metagenome | isolation source: Sea water | place: Canada:Atlantic | collected 2013-11 | reverse complement strand
GAGATTCGCCTTAGTCTCGTGGGCTCGGAGATGTGTATAAGAGACAGCCATAAAGATCGTCAATAACTACAACGCCAAACTCTGCAAGCATGGTATGTAATTGTTGCTTTGATTTTGGTACAAACATATGCCATTGCTCAGGTGTATGAGTGTACCGTTGTTGATAAGCCTTTAATGCGGCGGCGTTATCATAAGTTAAATCGAAGCTGACACTAATGAGCGCAACATTTTTTAAATTTTGATCTTTAATTATTTTACGTTGTAAATTCGCGTAAGAACTGCCCAACAATGTGCACACTGTTGGGCATCGAGTGTAGATAAAATCAATTAACAGTGTTTTGCCCTGTAAATCAGAAAAATTCATCTGTTCACCATTGGCATCAATGAGCTGGTAGTCCGATAATTTTATCGGCTGCTCTTCAATGTCGAGTCTGCGAGCACTTTCGGCAGTAAACGATTGAAAGTTATCGGTTTGTAGATATATCAACAAAATACCTGCGCACAGAAAAAACACCGTTAAAATTAAATCACGCATCGGCAGTTAAGCTTGCCTTGTTGATACGTAAAATTATTTTTATTAAGAAGAACAATGTTCCTAACACCACCATGGTTGCACCAACAGCTGCAATTTGGCTCATCGGTATCCATTCGGCGTAATGCACAGCCCAACGTCTAGGCACACTGTCTTTACCGCTCAGTAAGAAGGTGCCAATTAGTACCAGTGAACCGTAGAGGTAGGAAGAGAAAAATATTTCATCTAAGTAACGCGTATTTCTCTCGTTTTTAGTCTGTGTAACAAACAGCGAGAAAGCGAACAACATAGGTAATAAACCTAACAGCAGGTAAAAATGGAAATGCCCAGGTACCCACATAGTGTTATGCATAACAACATTCACTGAAATTGTTGCATCGATTATTGCCGGAATGGTACCCGCGACCCAACCAAACATCGATAAAAATAGTAGTCGAGAAATGAGATCCCATTTAATACCTGAACGATGTACTAAAGTAACAGCACCATAGGCAGTCACGAGTAGCACAGGAAAGCCATTCATATACGAACAAATTTGGCCAACAACCATTGCCCATCTAGGCATCGCAAAATCCATCAATAAGTGGTGTGGATAAACCATCATCACCATAAAAGTAGAAAAGAACCATGCAGTGATAAACAGCTTGTTTACTTTCCAAGGGCGATTTGTGTATTTTGGCAGTAATTCATATACCGCGATCACAGCCATGTAAATTGATGCGTTGATAAACACGTGACCGAAAAAATAGGTCAGATTTTTAGCTAATAACGGATCAATTGTAACATCGTCAGGGAAGTACAAATTTAGTATGCACATGACCAAAATTATTGCACCAGCAAGAATGCCTAAAGTATTAATAATCAGTACCATAGTACTTGCTACAACCGCAGGAGGGTGATCTTCATCTAAGGTTTTACCACCAAATAAATATTGTAAACCCATGGCGTTATATAGATTCGAATAACGTTTTAATATCGCTCGAGTAACATCTAAGTAGAATAGTAAAAAGCCAACACCAATAATGAGTAAACCACCTAGAAATAGTGCGGCAGCATGATGAGACCAAACGCCCATCGATTTAGCGGGCAGTGGATATAAGAATGTCCAAGCAGCAGCAAAATCACCGAGGAATATTGATCCTATAATCATCAATACACCAATCAGGAAAAGAACGAAGTTGACTAAAAATATGTTGGTACTTAAATCAACATAGCGACGTAAAAAGTACCACATGACGGCAGAGGAAAATAACCCTGCAATACCTACCATACCGGCCCCGTGTACCGTTAATAATTGATAAAATATATTGGGAGCAACTTCAATTAATGTCCCTTGGGTATAGCGCATTGTTGCGCCCGCTAACATCATTAAAAATAGCACCAACAATGATGCAACAACATAAAATCTTAAGGCATTTAAAGATTTAGTCGATGTTTCTGGCAGACTAAGTTTTTGTAAATTCATTATTTATTCCTTAGCTGGTAGTACAGTTAATGTAGCGACCATATTGTGATGAGCAATACCACAAAACTCTAAACACAAAAGCTTGTAAGTACCTGGTTTTTTGAAGGTATGTACTAAGCGATTGGTATACTGAGGCATTGCTTGCCCTTGGGTATGCATCACTAAATCTTCGTCATAGATACCAAAACCATGATTAACGTCAGCAGAATCGATCATAAATTCAACTGGTTCACCTGCATAAACTTCGGTTTTATCTAACACCCAATACCACTGATAACCTGTAACCTTTATGCTTTGCGCTACTGGTTTGGTACCTGTTTGCTTCGCTACTGGAAACTCAAACAAGGTTCCTACCGCAACACCAAAACCCATTAAAATTAAAAAAGTAAATAACTTCGGTCGATAACCGTATAGCTTTTCTTTAACCGGTTTAAATTCTCTTTGTTTGTTTGATGCAAAATATACATAAACGAAAACAGCTGTTAAAACAGCTATAAAAAACACTGAAACAAATAAAATTAATTCATGTTTCATAATTACTCCCCATGCGCACAATTGAATATGCATCCTAATAAAGACTTTAAAAGTACATATTTTCATTTTATTTAAACATGTATTTCTTTTACATCTTTAAACGTGTATATTATTTACATCTTTTAAGGGAAAGGCAAGCAGAAGGTAAAATTATTTTAAATACCTTTTAGTTTTTCATCCTAGATATCGGTGCTGTGTTCTAGTTAACCATTTGAAAATTAATATTATTGGTTTTACCAAAGAAAAATTTTCAATGCATAAGGATTAATGAATCATAAAACGCAGGGCTATTTAAATGACATTATTTTCAATAACAACGGGATAATTTATGGATTTTACAATCGCATTTTTTATTGCTTTATGTTTTGTCTTATCAATTACTGCCTTATTCGCCTTCATTTGGTCTTTAGGTAATGAAGGTAAATCGATACTACATGGCGATGGCAATATTATTTTTGACGAGCAAGAGCTTGGTAAGTCGGAAGAGCCGGCAATAGATGGCCCTTTACCATTAGCACGTGATAAAGCAAGCAGTGTAGAGACAGTTAACTACCACAGTGGTACTGAAGATGAAATCAATACACGAGTCGCCATCGATACATCTTCTCGATTACCAGTCGTGATGTTCCTAACCTCGGCATTGTTTTGGTTAGTACTCGGATCGGTAGCGGGCGTGCTTGTTTCGCTGAAATTCCACTTTCCAGATTTTTTAGTCAATAATATTGAATTAACTTTTGGTCGTATCAGGCCTGTTCACCTCAATGCTGTGGTTTATGGTTGGAGCGCGATGGCCGGCGTCGGTGTAGTGCTATGGCTATTACCAAGGCTGTTAAAAACAGAGTTAGTGGGCGGACGCTATGCAGTCAGTTCCTGTATTCTTTGGAACATTGCCTTGCTTATTGGCGCCTATCAAATACTGGCAGGACACACTCAAGGCATGGAGTTTTTAGAAGTTCCGTGGCATACCGATATCCTTATAATCTTTGCTGGAGCTATGGTTGCTGTCCCGTTATTTTTAACTTTAGCGCAACGAAAAACTGAGCATTTATATGTCTCAGGTTGGTACTTCAGCGCTGCATTAATTTGGTTTCCAGTGATATTTTTTATTGGCAATGTGCCAGGAATATTCACCGGCGCAGAACAAGCGATAGTTAATTGGTGGTTTGGGCATAACATTCTTGGTCTTTGGGTAACACCAATAGCGGTAGGGTGTGCATACTACTTTATTCCTAAAGTGTTAGGCGTATCAGTTTACTCATATCGTCTTTCCTTAATTGGCTTTTGGGCGTTAGCACTTTTCTATAGCCAAGTAGGTATTCATCATTTATTGGGTGGACCTGTGCCGATGTGGTTACAAACCATGTCAATTGTACAAAGCGTGATGATGTTAATACCTATCACCGCATTCCTGATCAATATGTATTCAATACTTAAAGGCCGCTGGTCGGTAGTTAAGTACTCGCCAACATTAAGGTTTATGTTGATTGGTGCTGCAATGTACGCTGGTGCATCTGTACAAGGTACTTTTGAAGCGATTCGTAGTGTTAACTACTTGGTCCATTTCACACATTACACTGTCGCACATGCGCATCTTGGCTTATATGCATTCTTTACCATGATTATGTTCGGCGCTATGTACTTCGTATTACCGCGTGTTACTCAGTCAGAATGGCCTTACCCTAAACTTATTTCTTGGCATTTTTGGTTGTCGCTGCTCGGCATAAGCTTATATTTCGTTGCTTTAACTATTGCTGGCATTAAGCAAGGTTTCGCTTTGGCTGATCCAAGCATACCTTTCATCGAATCAATGAAAGTCACTATCCCTTACCTTGAACTGCGAAGCGTTGCAGGCATCATGATGACTTTAAGCCATATCATTTTTGCTTGGCATTTCTTCGCGATTATTTTGAAGAAACGCTCAGAAAAAATGGCCAACGGCACGCAAAAACCCGCATCGTTGAACCTTAAGGAAGCATAAAAATGAATAAAGTTATCGCAATACTTTCTGGCGCATTAACCATTGTGCTTTTTGCTTTTGTGATCATCGTTATGATGCCGACCATGCAAGCAAAGAATAATAGGCCAGATCCAAATATAAAACCTTACAACGCATCAGAAACACGCGGCAGAGAGATGTATGTTTCGCTTGGATGTTTGCATTGTCATACCCAACAAGTGAGAGATTCTATCTGGTCAACTGATGAAGCGCGGGGCTGGGGACGACCTTCTGTCTCGACTGATTATCAGTACGATACACCGCATCAATTAGGCACCATGAGAACTGGACCTGACTTGATGAATATCGGTGTCAGACAACCTAGTGATACTTGGCATTTGATGCACTTATATCAACCAAGATCTGTGGTACCTGAAAGTATTATGCCAGCCTATCCATTCTTGTTTAAAGAAGTCGAAAAGGCAGGGAAAGATGATGTGGTTATCGCGATGCCGCCGAAATTTAGCACGGGTAAAACGATAGTAGCCAACCAACAAGCTATTGATTTAACCAACTACATGAAGTCACTTAAACGTAATCATCCAGCACCTAAGTAACGTTTTTAGGTCGAGATATTTAACAACATATAGTCGTTTCAGAATAAAGAGAGTTAATTATGCAAAGTCAATCAAGAGAAAAGAACGATCCACAAGAGCTTAATAATCCTATTCCCTATTCGGTTTCTGCGTTAATCCTAGGTTTAACCTTATGGGCAGTATCCTATATATTTTGGACCAGTCATACGGTTGAAGAAGCCAATGAAGTTAAGCAATATGCGCAAACCAGTAGCCAAGCTACCGTTGAAAGTACCGCTAATGCAAAGCCAATAGTTAAAAGTGCTGCTAGCCCAGTAGCTAAAAAATCGTTGGCTAAAGTTGATGGTAAAGCAATTTACAGTGCAAAATGTTCGGCTTGTCATCAATCAACAGGTAAGGGATTACCAGGAGTTTTCCCACCACTTGATAATTCTAAGTGGGTAACGACAGCTAACCATGAATTACCTGTGCAAATTATTGCCAAAGGTTTAATGGGTAAAATAACCGTTGCTGGTGGTGACTATAACGGCGTAATGCCAGCATTTGGACAATCTCTATCTAATGCTGAATTGGCTGCATTAGTAACGTATCTTCGTGGTGCATGGAGCAATAAATCAACGGCAGTGAGTGCTGAAGATGTTGCAACATCATTGGCAAAACACAGTGAACAATCATCGCCTTGGACTGGTGAAACACAGCTTGTCGAGCTCGTTGGATCACCGAAGTAATGACGGCCACATTTAATAACTCTTCAACAGCAGACTTAACTGAAGCTGGTTCAACTGAGTACGCTCAGTTGAAGATATCCAAAGCAATTTATTGGATTGAAGGGTTATTTTGTGGCAACTGTGCAGCAGCGTTGGAGCACAAAATAGCAGCCGAAAAAATGGTGGATTCAGCCAGTGTAAACTTTACGTACAGTTACATGATTATTAATTATATCGGGGATGTTACTGCTCTTGATACCATAGAAAAAACCGTTGAAAAGCTTGGCTATAAGATAACCAGCGCAAGCCTTGATGTTCGACAACAACAGCTAGTTCAACAGAAAAAACAAGCATATAGCACACTATTTTTTGCTTTCGTTTTTTCTATGTGGTCGATGTTAAGTGCAATAGTGACCTATTTACACGGGCCTGATGAATTAAGCCAACAAGCACTAAACTTGTTAAATATATTTTCCGGTATTTTTTCGATACCTGTGGTGTTTTCTGCCGGATTTCATTTCCATAAAATGGCTTGGTATGCCCTTAAAGGCCGATTATTTAATATCGACTTATTAATTTCAACGTCAGCATTGTTAGCCTTTTTCGTTTCTTGTTATTTTTTGTGGTGGCAGATGGATATCGTTTACTTTGACACCGCTTGTATGTTGATATTACTGCATTTATTCGGTCGTACTTTAGACTTAAATACCAAAACTAAAGCAATGGAATGCCTAAAAGAAGAAATAGAACTCAACCAAAGTTCAACAGTACTGTATGAAAATAGCGTTGCAAAATTAGAAAAAGTGGCTATCAACACAATATCAGCAAACGATGTTTTGGTGCTGCACTTGGGCGAAGTTGTTCCTATCGATTGTGAATTACTGTCCGAATTTTCACTGTGTGATATTGGTGTTACCACAGGTGAATCAGCACCTGTTCAATATTTGAAGCATAGTGAATTAGCTGCTGGTTTTGTTAATTTGGGACAAACCATTAGGGTACGCGCAAAATGTGCTGCCGGGCAGTCTAATGCTGATTATCAACTGGCTGCCATTTTGATGAACAAAGCGAAGCAAGTAAGCAACAGTGCGAAAATTAATAAACTTTCTTCCTTGTTGTCGCAATTGATATTTTTCTCTGCACTCGCTGCCGCTATCTATGTGTTCGTTGTTTATGCTGATCTGCAATTAGCTTTCGAGCGTATGTTGTGCGTGCTGGTTATCGCTTGTCCATGCAGTTTAACCATCGCCGCGCCACTAGCATCGCTCATTTTAAATCAACAAAGTATTAAGAAAAAACTGGTGATTAATAACTACGCGGCATTTGCAGAAGGCCGCAATTTATCGGCATTTTATTTCGACAAAACCGGTACATTAACTCAAGGTCGGCCCGCTTTAATGGGCATTAAACTAGTGAATGACAATTGGCCGTTAGAGCAAGTATTACAGCACACTTACCAATGTGTTTATTACAGTGGCCACATTTATAGTGATTTGATTCGCCAACATATAGCAGAAAACATCTTACCCGTGTGTGAACTCGGTGATTACATTGAAGTTCTAGGTTATGGCGTGCAGTGGACCAGTGACGACGCTAGTTTGAATGTTGCCTTAGGGTCAAAAAAATGGTTTGTCGAACAGCAAATAGCCATTGGTGTCAGTGAGGAACATACCGCAAGTTACTTAGTTATTAACAAAAAATTGGTGGCTATTTTTGAATTTGAAGACAGTGTGAAAACTTCCGCTAAGCCGACCATCAGTTATTTAGCAACGCAACTACCTTATGTCGCTATGCTAAGTGGCGATAACCAAACAACTTGCCAGCAAATTGGTCAGCAATTGGGTTTCAACAATGAAAATATTTATAGCGCAATGAACCCAGAACAAAAGCAAGCTGAAGTCACTCGTAGGCAAAATAGTCAGCAAGTCGTTGGCTTCATTGGTGATGGCTTAAACGATAACCTAGCACTGATGCAAGCCGATATTGGCGTGGCAACGAAAAGCGCCAATGCTCTAACCAAAATGAGTGCAACGGTTTGCCTACTAAGCAATGACTTAACAACATTAAAAACCCTGCAGCCTCTCGCGAAACTCTACCACAAACTAATGAAATACAATTTAGTTTACGCGGTTGTCTACAACATGGTCGCCATTCCCGTTGCTCTTTTTGGCAACATTTCGCCGTTAATTGCTATCAGCGCTATGGTTGCTAGCTCATTTTCGGTATCAATTAACAGTTACTTTTTTAGTAAAAAAATGGATAAATTATGAAGTTCACAAGCAACAAACCTTTATACTTTGGTATAGCCTTTATGGTGTTATTTTTAACGACATTGACATTATTCAGGCTAAATAGCAATTTTGATAGCGTGGCAGTGTTATCCCAACCAGAAAGTGCGTTAAAGGTTAATGGTTTTTTATTACCCAAAACTTTACCGCTTGCTAGTGTTGAATTTACTTCAACCAATGCAACTTTGCCCTCAACTAAGAGCTTTGAAAATCAATGGACCTTACTAGCACTAGGATACACACAATGCCCAGATGTTTGTCCGACGACTCTGTTAAAGCTTGACCATGTACTCAACGAAATTCCAATCGATGAGCGACCTCAAGTGGCTTTTTTAAGTATTGATATTACACCTGAAAATATTGATAAACTCAGTGCTTACATGAATTATTTTAATGAAGATTTTGTCGGTTTAAGTACCACAACGACGCAATTGGATGACTTCTTTCAGAGTTTAGGCGCAAGTTATAGTATTAAAGAAAGCGAAAAAGGTAGTGTAGACATAGAACATTCGAGTTCTATATTTTTAATTTCCCCTAACAAGCAGTATGTTGCTAATTTTCCATATATGCTGACAGCAGAGCAAATAAGTAAAGATTACCTAGCAATAACACATAGTGAATAACCAAGCTCTGGCGCGATTTTTAAAAACTAAAAGAGTAACAAGCGAAGAATTTAACTAGGATGTTTAAATGAAACATTATTTATTTCCTGCAGTGCTACTACCATCAGCGCAAGCTCCTTTCAAGCGATTGCAGAACAAGGTCATCACGATGTTAGCGAACAAAAAATTATCTTGAATGAAGGGGAAAAGTGGCCAATCAATGAAAGTTTGCATTCTGGCATGACCGCAATTAAAGAGCACATGGCTCGTAGCCTAAATGACATTCATTATGGTCGTTTTTCTGACGCACAATACAGTCAACTTGCTATCGCGTTAGATGAACAACTTACCTACATTTTTAAACATTGTACCGTTACAATTTAACATGGTTCACTTTATGGGGTAGTTATATTAACATTAAGCAAGCTTATAAAAACTCTGTGAGAAAATAGTGACAGCAAAATTGTACTGTTTTTTAAAACATAAATTTAATAATTATATATGCATGTAAACATAGAAGAAAAAGCTGACTTCAAAATTGCGGATGCATTTGACGGTATCGAAATAGTTAATGCTGCATACAAGGCTCAAGCTTTTTCTAGGCATGTTCATGAAGCTTATACTATTGGTGTTATTGAACAAGGTGCTCAACGTTTTTATCGTAGTGGTGATGTTCATATCGCAGAAACAGACTCTATTATTTTAGTCAATGCTGATGATGTACATACTGGTGAATCTGCTTCATCCAATGGTTGGAAATATCGTGCTATGTATCCCAAGCCAGAGCATTTCGAAAATATTAGCAATGACCTTTACGATGGGAAGAGTTTCGCTCCATACTTTAGTTCCTCGGTTATCAAGGATCCAATATTAGTACAACAGTTAAGGCTATTATTTAAGCAAGTGGATAGTCATGCTTCAAAATTATTGACTGAAACAATTATGTATAGCCTCATGCTTAGGTTAAGCCTAAAGCACTCAACTCAACGTAACCTACCTAAAGATATTTCAGGAAGTAAAAGTAAACTTGTCTTAGTGAAAGAGTTTCTGGATGCTTACCCTGAAGAAGATATATCACTAAATCAACTAGCTTTAATTGCAGGTACAAGCCAGTATCACTTTATTCGACAATTCAAAATTATGTTCGAATTAGCTCCCCATAGCTATCAAATACAAGCTAGGTTAAAAAAAGCTAAGTCTTTACTTAAATTAGGAATTAAAGCTGCCGTAGTAGCTGTCGATTGTGGTTTTCATGACCAAAGTCATTTCAATAGACACTTCAAAAGAGCATTAGGCACCACTCCAAGCAAATTTCAAAAACAAGCAATTTTGTACAAGAATAAATAATGAATGCTATCTAAACTCTTTCAAACACTCGAGGAGTTTAGTTATGCGGAGTAAGAGCCTAATTGTTAAAGGTGTGGCGACAAGTGATTTTAGAGTTATTTACCAGGCTATAGTTGATATATTACCTCTTTCACTAGCCACTATCCCATGGGGAGTTCTTTGTGGCTCTCTTGCAATAAATGTAGGACTAACGCCAATACAGGCTCAACTAATCTCTTTATTAGTTTTTGCAGGTGCAGCTCAATTAGCTGCTTTGACTCTTATAGGTGCTTCAGGAGTATTATCCTCAATATTTTTATCTACGTTTGTTATAAGCTCTCGACATATGCTTTATTCAGCAGTGTTTAGAGACCATGTAAAAAAAAGTCCTTTAATTCTTCGTTGCAGTATTGCATTTTTTCTCACTGATGAAATGTTTGCTGTTACTTGTGCTTATATTGAAAAGCATAAAATATTTAACCCACTTTATGCTCTAACATCTGGCATCGTGTTTTATTTGATTTGGAACATATCAACTTTTGCAGGGATTGTTGCAGGTCAATATATTCCTAACGTTGAACACCTAGGGCTTGAGTTTGCAATTGCAGCAACATTTATTGCGATAGTTGTACCATCAATAAAAAACAGATCTACATTCATAGCCGTAGTAAGTAGTGGACTGAGTGCCATTATACTTACCGTTCTTGCTCAAGATTACGCTTTAATCACATCAACTTTTATTGGTATGTTTTGTGGATTTTTAACTAAAGATAAGGGAGAGTTTAATGGATGATTTTTGGTTAGCTTTAATTGGAATGTCATGCATTACTTTTTCATGTAGATATTTGTTTTTCTCAAAAACAATACCTTTCGAGCTTGGTACTAAAGCAAAGAGGTTACTAAGCTATACAGCTCCATCAGTATTAACAGCTATGTGGATGCCAATTGTTTTTCTAGGGCACCTTGGCACCAGTAGTGAATTTATTTCTAGCCCTTTTTTAATCGCTGGTGTTGTAACTATTATGCTAAGTTTAAAGATAAATAACACTTTAATTGTTGTTGGTTTAGGAATGAGTATTTTTGTAATTCTAAACATGATTTCTTAAATCTAATCTCAGATTTAATAATTTTCTCTTACATCAGGAGGCTACTTTTAAAGTTATGTAAAAACATTGTGTAAAGCACAATATAATAACCCATACAGCTGATCATTGTAGACTCATAACTAACGATAAAAACATGATCCTTATCATTCTTAAGGTTTTGAACCTGTTAAACATTTACACTAACAAACTAAAGATTATGGTATGAAGGTTACTAAAAAATCCCGATAAAAAGCAGCGATACATAAGGCAGATTTAGATGAGTAAAATTAATATTGGTGAAAAGTTTGAGTTGTTCACTGAAGAGTGGACACCAAAAGTAATAGCTAAATCAAATGGACAGCTAGTTAAATTAGCTAAGGGTAGCGGTGAGCTCGTTTGGCATAAACATGATAACGAAGATGAGCTCTTTATCGTTTTTAAAGGGCAACTTACTTTACAATTAAGATCAGGAGATATCGGTCTAAAGGCTGGTGAAATGTATGTTGTACCTAAAGGTGTTGAGCATTGCCCTAAAGCAGAACCTGGCACTCACTTTATGATGGTGGAGCCTTCATCTACAGCCCATACTGGTGAAACGGAAAGTGACCTGACTGTATCATCAGAAAAGCAAGAGTGGATTTAGCGTATATGTAATTCAAGCAGGACAATTAGGTAGCAAGAGCTCTTCAAGCGAGCTTAGAAGACAACTTAAGCAGATAATCATCAAACGTAAGTTACCTGGTTACCGTATTCAGCTAGTAAAAAGCAACGTACATATTTATAACAGATCGAAAACAGGTAACTGTAAATTAACGAAAGATATCATAAGCGGAATAGTAAAGTGGGATTAAATCGATTGTTAGTAACATCGTATTTTCAAACATTTTACTATCGTACTTACATACATTTTACTATCGTACTTACATACATTAAGTGTCGTACTTTTGTACATTGCAGCACTCGTACTTTTATCCAATAAAAGCTCACTAGTTAATTGATTATAAAGAATATAGTCGTTTGGAAGTTTAAATAAACTTATGCAGTAACTATTTAATAACAAATATTATATTTAACATCTTTTATATTGGAAGCACCTTATTACCACTAGCAAGTTTTTTTCAAAAATATGACGCTTTATTTAATTTGCATACCTCCTTTCTAATTAGTCTCGACGATTAACTCTTTAGAAAATGTTCAAAACAAACTTTCACATGGCGAATGTGAATCTGTTGAATTTTTGTTGATGGATATGCTATTTCGAAGCAATTGGTAGTTTATTTGTACCTATAGATAACTGAGGTAGCCAAGAAAGCCACCATGGCGGTTATTGGTTTTATAAGAAGTATAAATTGAGTATTAATTCTAAGGCGCTTTCGCCCCCACAGTGAGATAGTGACGTGCCTATCTACAAACTTATATATTATGAACATGTGACTAAAATTCCTAATAGGTTGTGAATTGTCGAGCTACTGATTACAAGTTACAAGCCTTCGTATAAAACAAGTAATTCTTCCCAAAAGCTTCTGGAATCAATCGCTTCATCCCTCATTGCCTTAAGTTTTTCTCTTGAATACCAATGACCCTTTTTTACTACAGCTTCTGGCTCTATTAACACAGATAAATCCTGAATAGGGTTAACAGATGAATAGATGAAATCAGCTTTATAACCTTCAGATATTTTACCCATTTGATGACTTAAATTAAGCGCTTTAGCTGGATTAATTGTTGCTGCTGCCAATACCTCAAAAGTGCTTAGTCCCGCTTTTTCTAATAAGTGCATTTCATTATGTGTCGCTAAACCGTGAGGCGAAAGTAACACTCCTGAGTCAGAGCCTACGAGTAAAGGGATCTCATTGTCATTCAGGCTCTTGGTAATATCTAGTAAGAATTTAAATGTCTTCTGATTATGAGCAGCCATTTTATCTGACGCTTCCAACCAGCGGTTAACCTGATTTATTGATGCTTCAAATGCCATGATGTCAGAAGTATAGTCTTTGGGTATTGTTGCTAAGTAACCTTCTTTATCTTTACTTAATTTCATTACTTGATAGTAAATATTCAATGTAGGTGTGATAGGTACATTAGTTACCTTAAGATCAGCTATTATTGCTGGCAAGCGTTCTGGCGCAAATTTATAATTAAGCGGGCCTTGATAAATATCTTCTACATGTTCAAAAGATTGAATGTCAGTAAGTTGTAATACAGCCATGTCGTCTGAGGCATGCGGGCCGTGCTTTGCGATTGGCATACCTAACTTTTTACCTTCTTCAACTATGGCAGACAGTGTTTCTTTACTTAGGCTGCCATAGGCTTTTATTAAATCATAACCTTTAGAGTAATACTCACTTACCGCGTTTCTAGCTTCTTCTGCCGTTTCAACATAATGATGTAAAGGCGCATCTTTATCGCCTGAGAGGATTGGACTACTTACTGTAGAACTACTACCAAGTTGTCTACCCAATTCTATATTGTCTCGCCATAACAGTTGTTTTGGCACACCATTCAATATTCTAACATGAGTGACCCCATGGCTTAAGGTTAAAATATAGGCAGCTTTTTCGTACATATGTACATGCATATCAATAAGGCCAGGCGTAACGTAACCGTCATCTCCATCAATCACCTCTAACAACTTATAAGGTCCTAATGCTAATGACGATGATTCATTTACTATTGAGTCGATTCTGCCATTTTTTATAACAATCGTTTTTGAAGGGAGAATCTTTTGATTTTCAACATCAAGGATATTGACGTTGCTTAATACAAAACTATTACTACTTTGATTGATCTTATTTTCAATTGAGCTACAAGATACGACTAAAAGTAGTAAAAACACTGTGAAAACTTTCATTATTAACCCCCCTTCTTATTTGAGCGTATTAATTTAATATAAAAACAATAGACTGTCGTCCAGTAACATGTTTTTAGAAGACTACTATCTTGATTCTAGACTTTTTTGAATCTTATATTCGGTAGGGGTTAAACCAACTATAAGCTTAAATACTTTGTTGAATGATGCTTTAGAACTAAACCCTGCGTCGGAGGCTATGTCAGACAGGGGTTTTTGAGTATGTTCTAGCAATGTTGCACAGACAAAATCAATCCTATAACGATTAATGTACTCATTAAATGATTTATCAGTGACTAAGTTAATCGTTCTGGAAATATCTCTTGTTTGTAACCCCGTTAAATTACTTACATCGCTAAGCGTAAGACGAGGCTTTAAGAACCATTGATTCGATGTGATTAATTGATCTAATTCTTGAAAAATTGAATTGTAATCGCTCTCAGCTGAATTATTACTTGTGTTTGGCTTACTAGGCTCTTCTCTACGTATGGGGGCACTCTTTTGCACCTGAAGCTTGATGATGATAATCATTACTGCAACTAACCAGACTCCACTGTTTATGCCTTGCCCTAGAACGTTAAGTTCATAATCTATCGCTAGTTGAAAGTTAAGGCGAATAAGATCAAATAGATTAAATACAGCGGTGACAGCTAAAACCCAGACTAACCAATGTAAAGAAAAATCATCTGAGTCAGAACGCTCTTCATCCAGAGAACGTTTGTATTTCAACAGCATTAACATGGTTAATAAGGCATAAAACAAACGCCAAACTGTGCCGATACCAATAACTAAGTATATTTGCGATGTAAACAGGAGTAACGGGATAGCAGGAAATAAATGCCAGAACTGAGTTTTAGCCAATTTTTTATTAATAAGTAACTTGGCAGCCAGATAGGTTACAGGCCCAAATAACAAAATAAAAACAGGGCTAATTAGATATACATTTCGAGTAATACCTGACTCTTCTAATAAATTAATGCAAGCTGCCAACGCAATTAAAATCAATAAAACAGCAACGCCTCTAAATTCTTTGGCTTTAGTGAGCCATAACAAAAGCCCACCTAGAATACCAGTGGCAAAAATACCCGCTTGGATTAAGTTAACAAAATTTAGACTTTCCATTTTAAGTACTTACTTACCTTATTTATTATATTGAATGTATGAAATTTTAGTATTAATAAGTTTACAGTTATTAAAAGATACCCTTTTCATTTTGATGAACCTAATTGGTCTCAATCACTCAAGACTTAATTACTCAGCGTGTCATTATCCATATAGCAATACAAATCATTAAAGTGCCACAAATACGATTGGTGAGCTAAACTGTTCTTGAGTCAACAGGTGTAAGCTTAACATTTGTTTCTCCTAGGAATATTAATAAGATTAACAATCTAAACCCTCGGTATAAGAATAAACAGTACTGTATGCAAAACATGATTGATTCACTTTAAGTGATTACCAATTGTATTTAATACCGTTTGATTTATGGGATATTTTTCAATCAAAAATCCAAATTAACACACTCTACTTGAATAAAAATTTTTCATAACTTCTTTTGCATATAAATAAAGCAATACAAGAAGCAATTATAGCGACTAAAGCGAAAACATTAATTTCTGCTTTATGATTGTAAGTGACCACTAAAATGAATAAAGCGAATGGTATAGCACACAAGCCCAAAGTGCCAAAAATCAAAAAAAAGGCTTTAAATAATAGTGGTTTAATTTTGTAGATTGTCATGATTAAAGTACCATTCGGAGAGATTCAATAAAATTATAGATCTTAGCTAGCATTCTTATTAACAAGTTTGGTATTTTTAACCCTATTAATGAAATGAAGATCGCTAGTTACGACACCCACACCATCTTTCACAATAGCGCTAAGTTTCTGATCAATTGGATGATGCTTAGACCAAAGATACACATCAGAACCATATTCCTGCAAATTAGCAGCGAGACGCTTAGGATATCCCCAAAAGTATTTAGTCAAAGAAGGCGGTATCAAAAGTGTAGTGTTCCGACAAGATTTTGGCACTACACCTGCCCACCCCACCAAAAAATAATCAACCCCGCAACTTTTGACGCTACCAACACTTGCGGTTCTTATGTTTAAATCCTTACCACGAAACCAATCGATACCTTTAGAAGAGGTCATAACCATTGTTCTGCCAGTCATAAAGGGAGGCAAATTTGATAAATATGTGTAAAGTACATTAAATGAGCGTTTGTCATTATTTTTTAAATTTAGCCAAAATTTATATTTTGGGTACAAGCTATAAAATGTTTCTAATTTTGACACTTTAAAGCCAATGCCTCTGAAAGGAAACGTAACTCCGTCATCGTATGTATAACCAAAACCAGCGTCAACATTCTCTATCTCCTTAAATGATAATTTATTTATAGCCCCCGTAATATTTGTGGCGCAATCTAGCTTCCAATCATGAAAAACAACTAGTTGATTATCACTTGTTCTGTGTACGTTTAAATGTATTATATCAGCACCTGCTGAAACAGATTCTGATACTGCCTCAACTGTGTTCTCTACGGTTTTGACATCTGAGTCTAATAATGAATTTGCGGTACAGCCTCCTTTTTTATTTAACTTGTTGTAGTCAATAGGGCCTCCGCCACCACGATATGCAACAGTTTCTCCTTCTAAAACTAACTTAGGCACAAAAACGTATGCTTTAACAATACCTAAAGCCATCAAAAATAAAATGGAAAACAGTGTAATAATAAATATTTTTTTCATATTGAAATATAGAGTCCCTATTAGGATGAAATCGATAATCTTATTGTTTTAATCTTACAAAAATTAGAATCGTCAACGATTGATTTTTCCGAATGCTGACTTTTAGCTTTTCAAATGCTAGGTCAATAACGATCATTTAATAATGCATAAATTTTACCTAGTCAAAATTCATCTCGTAATTGGGATCTTAGTCATAATTACGGTCATCACCTTGTTTTTCAAAGTTAATTCCTACTACAAACTTAGTAGCCAAATTCATTACAACATTACAACTAAACGGCTTGATTGAAGTTTCATTTCTACTATCACTCAAGGTTCTCGTTAAAAACCCCATAGTAATCACATTAAAAAAGTAGATTAGTCATCTTTGCATCTCATATTCATGCAATTTCCTCTATTACGCTTTGTTATGTATTAATGAATCGCATTAATCTAATTCCATCTATATCTGCTGAGAAGCCGAAATTAGTGTAAAATGGCTCTAAGTCAGAAAAACAATATAGTTCGAAGTGTTTTACATTTTTCAACTTCTCATGCCCCTTAACAGTACTCATAAGTTTCTGACCTAAGCCACTCCCCCTATACTCAGCATTTACCATTACATCGAGGATTAAAGCTTTGTATATAAAGTCGCTAATGATGCGCGTAAAGCCAATGAGATTATTATTGTTATCGAGGATGCCAACACACAATTGAGAGCCATGTATACAATTTAAAACATCCTCAACTGAACGCTCTCCCCAACCTATATTTTTATACAATTGAATAAGTTGTTTTATGTGTTTATCTGAAAAATTATATATTATGCTCATTTGGCGTAAATTCCTAAGGGTATATTGATGTGTAAATTGAGAAAGACATACATAATGATATGATGGCTATAGTTTATCTTCCGTTTAATGGTCATAAGGCTCGTGTGAGTTTGATTCCACCTCTACCTTATTAGCTAAAAACATAGGTATAACGATAGAGAACAAAACTACAATAATGCCAATAGACATCCAAAGAGATATAGGGTCATCAAAATATATATCCCCCAATATGGCAGCGAAGACCAAACCAAAATAATCGGCTGGAGCAAGAGAGCTAGCATCGGCACGTCGCAAAGCAATAATGATCAAATATGTTATGCCAATGTATAACAGTCCCAACCAAAACCCTGCAATGAGGATGTTATTGGTAATAGGCTTGTTCTCCCAATAAACTAGCGGCACTAATATCAACATTGTATAAATGTTTGATGTAAATACGCTCACTAATACCTGCTCTTTATTAGCAATACGTTTAACTAAAACAGTATTGAGGGCTACTGTAATTGCACATAAGAAAGCAAACATAATATAAGTATTAGACTGGCTTGGTCTTGCAATAATAAGTATTCCAACAAAGCCAATCGCAACAGTAGCTAACCGTTGTTTGGTTACTCGTTCGGCTAAGAAAAATGCACTACAAATCACTAATAACATTGGTGCTAGATAAAAAACAGCGGTAACTGTAACTAAGGGTAAATGTTGCAGAGCAATTAAAAATGCCATATTACCAACAACAATCAGAAGACTTCTGGAAAAGTGTAGTATTTGGAACTGGCTAATTTTAGGTTTATTTAAAATCAGAAACAATAATGGGATTAGCATCAAAGTAGAGAAACCTTGACGATAAAATAGCAGTTGAAATATTGGCATATCTGGGTCTAACTGCTTGGTTATAACTGAACTTAGCGAAACTAATAGTTGTGCCACTAACATCATTATTACCGCTGTGTATAATTTCATTAGCTAGTTCCCACTCAGGCTTAACATTAATTAAACTCATTCTACTGGTTATCAAAGCCCAATATAAGTAAAAAAACTTGATTTTGCATGAGATTTATTAATATTAAACTTTAAGCAATAGTCATAACTTTATGCCAATAGTATTAGTATTATGTATAAACACCTTCCCCCATTAAAGTCACTAAAAGCATTTGAATCTACAGCTAGGCAAGTTTCCCGTATGTTGCCCTGATATTTTTCAGCAGTTCCGGAAACTACCATTAACTAAGGCTATACAAACATTTCCTTTGTTAGAAAGTGAACACCAAAGTGAGTGGAATCGCTTATTTACAAAACTAGGAATATCTCACTCATCAAATCAACCCATTCACTATTTTAGCCATATTTTTTTATTACAGCAGGCTGCAATTGAGGGGCAAGGATTAGCCCTGAGTTCTAAAATGCTAACTGAGGATGATATTCAAGCAGGAAGGTTAGTACGCATCCCAATAGATTTAGAAACTACGCAAGATAGCTTTAACCATTTATATTTTGTAGTGCCAAAGATAGACAATATGACGCCCCTATCCTTGCTTTACAAAATTGGCTAAAAAAGACTTTCTCACAATAGTATTAATGAATGAAAATTTATATTTTATGATGAATAGTTATATACACAGAAAAGTAATAAGAATGAATTTGATCTGCTTCAATGGAACCGTACACTTTTCTTTTACATTTTAAAACTCAGTCGAAGACATGTCATATAACGTTGCATGCAATCGTTCCGAGTTGTAATATTTGATATATTTTTCAACATCTATTTACATTCTATTTCTTGTTAAAGAATAAACATGTAACAACCATTTATTCTTTTAATTTGTGACTACGCATAATGCTTGAGATTATAAATCACTGAGTGAGATTAAAGATAGTCATGTTTTTTTACCACAAAAACTCTTAATTGAAGAATGCTCCAATTATTACTGGCTCAATGCTATCAAAGATACGATAGCTGACATTAATTAGATTGAGAAGCAAGAATTTTAAAGCTTTTGACTTGAATTCAGCTTATCCACAACCAACATATAGCTTAAGCATCAACAAACAGGTGGAAGTATGTTTAAAAGGGTCATGGAAAAACTGCAAAGGTCACCGATTGAATCCGACCTTAAACCGTTTAAAAAAACGCTGGCACAAATAGACTCATTTGCCGCGTCATTAAAATCGCTTTGCGACGATGAACTCAGAGCGCAGCTGCAATCTCTATTAGCGGTCATTTCACCGCCAATGAATTCAGACACAAAAGCCAAAATTTTTGCTTTTGTGTCTGAAGTATCAAACAGGCTATTAAGCATGAGACCCTTCGATAGCCAAATGCTGGCAGGATTAGCATTGCATGACGGTTATATTGTCGACATGAAAACAGGGGAAGGTAAAACGCTGGCAGCAGCTGCACCCGTTATTGTTAATGCGTTAGCTGGCCGCAAAGTTCACGTGCTCACCTTTAATGATTACCTGGCTAAACGAGACAGTCACTTTTTACAGCCCCTCTATCAATTTTTTGGTTTGAGCGTTGGTATGATCCAAGCAGACATGTCGGGTGAACAACGAAAAAAAGCTCATGCCTGCGACATTGTTTTTGCCACAGCAAGAGAAGTTGGGTTTGATTATTTACGTGATCAGTTGGTGCACTATAAACAGCAAAAAGTCTTGTCGGGGTTGGATGTTGCTATCGTCGATGAAGCCGATTCAATTCTGATTGACGAAGCCCGTATTCCTCTGGTTATTTCAGGTGATATCCACCAAAACAATGATCAACTGACGCACATTGCAACGGTGATTAAACAACTAGACAAAACAAGCGATTACGCGATCGACGAATTAAGCACCTCTGTTCATTTAACGGAAAGCGGCATTCGTAAAATAGAGCAACAATTTGGCTGTAAAAATCTGTTTGACATCGACAACTTGCCGTTGCTGACCAGCGTCAACCTGGCGCTGCACGTCGAAGTTTTGCTGGTCAAAGACATCGATTACATCGTCAAAGATAACAGCATCAAGTTGATTGATGAATTTACAGGCCGAATTGCCGAAAAACGTCGTTGGCCCGACGGTATGCAATCGGCATTGGAATCCAAAGAGGGTCTGCCAGTCAAAAGGGAAGGTCAAACGTTAGGCTCAATCACCTTGCAACATTTGATGTGCCTGTTTAAGAAAGTTAGCGGGATGACCGGCACCGCTGTGTTGGCAGCGCAAGAGTTTGACCAGTTATACCAATTAAAAACCTGTGTTATTCCACCATGCAAACCCTGCATTCGAATAGACAAGCCAGATCGGGTGTTCAGTACAAAAGCCGAAAAAATCATTGCCATTTGCAACGAAATAGCCTCCATTCAACGTACCGGGCAGCCAGTTTTGGTGGGCACACCTAATGTCCGCGAGTCTGAAAATTTATACGCTTTGTTAGTCGAAAAAGGGATTGAGTGTTGTCTGCTCAATGCCAAAAATGATGAGCAGGAAGCCCAAATAGTTGCCCTGGCAGGTGCTTGGGGGGCAGTCACCATCTGTACCAACCTGGCCGGACGCGGCACAGATATTTTACTGGGGGCAAAAGACACAGCACGCAATTTACAAGTAAAAAAAGCAGGTGGCCTGCATATCATCGGCACCAGCCGATTTGAATCTAGACGGATTGATGACCAGTTGCGGGGCCGAGCGGCAAGGCAAGGCGACCCAGGGTCGTCGCAATATTTTGTCAGCCTTGAAGACAAATTGTTTAATCACTTGAGGGGGGATGGCTTGTTGTCTGGCAAAAGCGACACCGGGGAGTTGGTATCCAATGCGCGTATCAGCAAAAAAATTGCCCACGGCCAGCGAGTGCTAGAGGGCGCGAATCTTGATAGGCGCAAAGCGATATACAAATACAGTGATTTGGTTGAACAACAAAGGCAAGTGCTCCACCAATTGCGGGATGAAATTTTACAGGGTGATGGGGCTGATCAGTTTAAAAGCAAAGTAACACGGCGTTGGCAAAGTCTCAGTACGGTAGTGAACGATGACAAGCTCAATGAAGCACTGAACATTGTAGTTATGCACGCCATCGACAAAATATGGGTTCAGCATTTGTCTGAAATTGACTATATCAAAGAAGGTATTAATCTAGTGGATACGGCGGGCACCAATTTTATGAGGGGGGACAACGAGCCTTACCATGTGTTTGTCCAGCAGGCACAGCAAGTTTTTGAGCAATTATTGGCGGAATTAAAAGCGGCGGTGGTTGATTTGTTCAATAACGTTGCTATAGACGAAAACGGAATTTCCCCCAACAGTGAATTATTTGCAATGACAAAATCGACCTCCTCTTATGTGGTCGCCGATAACCCGTTTGACGCTGTAGACAGACGGTTTATAGCCAATATATGGAAGAAGTTGAAGTTAAGATAGCGATAAAGTTAAACTAAAATGAGTTTTGTATTCCGATTTAAAATAAACGTTTTTTTACAAAAACGTCCTTAAAAAATGAAATGTTTGAAAGTATAAATCACTATTTCATCAATAAAGCATAATAAAAGTGACTTAAATATTTGTGATACTACGTGTATAAAAAAAATTCGAAACTTTAACTAAATACAAACCCGTGGCCAAAATAAGTTGACCACACACATTAGGCTGTTCCTAGCTTTTTGTAGTGTTTATAAGATTAAACATACTTCATTCTCCAAATCACCCCAAATACTATTTCAACCACTTTTTATTACAACAAGCTGTAATTAAAAGATTATAGTTAAACTTCGGTTCTAAAGTTTTATCCGATAATGATATTAAGAGCTACCATTTATTTGCAATTAATTATCGCGGTCAGTCGTTTAATTTTACTTTGAAGATATTTGTTATTCGGTAATAATTCAAAGGCTCTCATTGTACTTTTTAACGCTTCAGAAAACTCTTTTTTTTCTTCAAACACTTGAGCAAGACTATCATGAGAAACAGGTGAGTCTGGTAATAACTTTGCATTTAAAGAAAGTACTAACATCGCTTTCTCTAAATCACCTCCCCACATAAGCTGTAATCCTAAGGAAGCTAAACTTTCATCTACTATATAGTTTTGTATGTGCTCCAATACTTCAGTGATTTTTTTGTCTAGCTCATTGACATATAGAGCTTTAGTTAAGACAAAGCTTAAGGGTAATTTAGTTGAATCTATATCTTCATTATAAAGTATCGAGGCTAATTCATTAGCTAACCTTCGTTTTTCTACCTCACTTATTGCATTATTACTTAGAATGATTATGGTACTGTTTTCATCAACAAACCTAAGTAAAAATGAACTGTACCCTGGGATTTCGCCGCCCCAATTAACAGTACTATGTCCTTTTGAGTTTTCACCTATTTTCCATGACTCTCTGTACCAACTGAACCCATTCTCTTTTGAAAGCAATATACCTATATGCTTCTTATCAAGTATTATATCCCGATAAAGAGCTTGTTCAAATTTTAGAATATCACCAACAGTTGAATACAGATTTCCTGATGCCAGAAATAAGAATTCTACATTAAGAAAAGAAGGTATATGATAGCCTCCATGTTTTCCGATTCGATAACCAGTAGCTCGGTTTTTACTGACATCGTAACCATTCCCCCCCGTACTCTTCATCTTCAAAGGTGAGAATATATAATTATCTAAGGCCAACTCATAAGTTGTTTTAGTTACCTCTTCTATGATCAGCCCTAGTAAAAAATACCCCAAATTAGTATACAAATATTCTTTTCCAGGCTCTGCTAATAAATCCAATTCTCCTATGAGCTTGGCATATGTAACTTTATCATAAAACCGCTCAAACTTACCTTCATTCCATCCAGGAAGTGCAAACTGTCTTGGCAAGCCCGAACGGTGACCTAACAAGTCTCGAATTGAAATCCGACTTCCTTTATCTACTGGAAAATATTTCAAATATTTATCTACTGTATCTGCTAAAGAAAGTTTTCTTTCTTGTACTAATTTTACCACTAACATAGCTGTCATAGATTTAGTTAATGAACCAATTCTAAATTTTGTATTAATCGAATTTTCCTCCTCTAAAGTTTCATTGGCTGAACCATAAGCACCTTCGAAGACAATTTTTCCATTTTTTGCTACCAACACGACTCCACTAAAGACTTTATGTTGAGTGAATTTAGTAACCACCTTATGATAATCAACAGAAACAGTGGTATGCGCTTCCACTACAAATGCCTGCGATAAAATAATAAGAAAAAGTAAACCATAACTTTTCATTTGAAGTCCTTTATATTTACGGTTAAACCACTTTCAGTATTGTTCAGAACAAATTGACTAGAAAACATTGAATAAAGCCCAACTAAAGCAAATAAAATCAATAGAAATATTCGCCTTCAGGTATCCATTATCCTTGTAAAGGGGCTACACTACTTTCTTTATACGAAAGTAGTGTAGCCATTATTAAAATGGGAGTGAGATATGTAAATAATTCAGTCATTACATTACCATTCAAGAAATCTACAAGAGCTATAAATATTTTTATATAATGAATTATCCCAAGCTTAAATTTAGTTATTAAAAACTAAATGAGCCTCCGGCGCTAATTTTACTTTCATGGTTATTTTTCAGCCTCAATAAAATTAGTAATATTTCCTGATACCCACCACAAACCTTTTGTAAAAGATTTTTAGCCAATATATGAGAACCAGTAACCTAGCCACATAGCAGTAAGTAAAACCAAACCGACAATAAAAATGAAAAACCTATGCATTACACGGTTGTAAGTACATTGTATAGTACTGTGAATAATCCTCGAAACTGCAAACAAACATGCCAGTATGGGTAACCAACTAGGTATATGCTGTGTAGATATAGCCAAAATGCACAATACGTAGAAAAGAGTTGGCAACTCAAAAAGGTGATTGTAATTATCGGATGCACGTGAATCTTGAAACGTTCCCGTACGTTGAGCTGACAATGCAACCATCTGAGGCTTGATTTTTCTTGTCTTCATTTCCCTAACTCTCACATAAAGCATTCTAATTCCCACTATTATTGTAAGGATAGCAAGGGCTGAACATGCCGTAACTAAGATGTGTACTTGAGTCATTTGACTTCCTATATTTATTGATTAACGCCATTAATTATGACTTTGTTATACTTGATTATAAATTACGGGCATTTGCCCTTTCCATTTTGCCCACGTACTTTCATTTAATATGAGTTCAGCCATGAAGTTTCCGACATTAATCCTACTCGTTACTCCGGAATCAAAAATTGCATTTCTTATGGGCGAATTATACACATCGTATCTTGTAACCTCTTCTTCATCAGTTAAAGCATCAGGGCGAACAGCAACCCATTCAATTACTTTATCATTTTGGCCTATTTGAGTGCGCAAAAAATCTGCTGCATTTTCATTATCTACATGTGAAGGTAACAAGGCTCTCAATATTGAAACAATCATGCGCTGGCTTAGTGGAGGCGTTTCAGGTATATCTCGATTACTGTTTCCTGTTGTATTCATGAGGATAACTTTAACCACACCCTCAGTTTCGTTAGACTTTATAGCTCGATATATACTTTGAAGAGCCTCAGTTACAAGTAAACGAGGCTTACCAAATATGCCTTTTAGCGTAAGATTATGACCAAGACAAGAAACAACAGCATTACAATTTTTTAAGTATTTAGCCATTTCAGAACTGGTTAGGTTATGCACAGATGCTTCAATTTTGTGTAAGTTCGTTCTGTCAGGCAATGAATGAAGAGAACGAACTATCACATTTACTTCAACACCTCGGCTAAGTAACTGGTCAACAACAAGCCGTCCCGTCGCCCCACTTGCACCCACAACTAAAACTTTCATTATACTTTCCTTTAAGATAATAACGGCGTCGATACTAAGTGGCTATTTACCACCAGCAACATCGACGAAAGCACCGGTAATAAATGATGCTTCATTTGATAAAAGAAACGCAATTGAAGCAGCTACTTCTTTAGGTGTACCACCACGTTGTAATGGTATTAATGATTTAACGCGTTCAACTCTATTTGGTTCACCACCATCTCCATGCATATCGGTATATATAAATCCTGGTCGAACACAGTTTACCCGAATATTTTGACTAGCAACTTCAAGTGACAAACCAATTGTTAATGTGTCAATCGCTCCTTTTGATGAGGCATAATCCACATACTCTCCAGCAGAGCCTAATCTTGATGCTGCCGAAGATACATTAACAATTGAACCTCCATTTTTCATTCTGTTGATTGCTTCACGACAACACAAAAAATAACTGGTGACATTTGTTGTAAGCACCTTATTAATTCTTTCTGCGGTCATTTCTGACACACGTATTTGCGGTAATAATATACCGGCGTTATTTACTAAGTGGGTAATTTGACCTAATGATATATCTATGGCACCAAATAAACGAATCACATCATTTTCTTTTGATACATCAGCTTGTACGGCAATAGCTGTACCACCACTTTTTTGGATGTCTGACACAATCTTAATTGCCTCAGTTTGATTCGAAATATAATTGACGCAAACAGCATAATTCTGTTTTGCTAAATATTTAGATGTTGCAGCACCAATCCCTCGGCTACCGCCTGTAACTAAAACTACTCGCTTCATTATTATCCCTCTTTTAGATTAATTAAATACTTTATTCCTTTAAATTTACCGTAATAAAACTATCCTCATACAACTGTATAGAAAGGGGGGAAGTAGCATCTTTAATAGACTGCTTATTTATTTGTGTTAACGTCCCATAATTAATTTGATTAGTTTTACTTTTGAGTGATGTAAGAACAAGAACCAATTTGCTACCACTTTGAATTTGCTTACTGAAAAATGGCGTATTCTTTATCATTACTTTGCTTTTTTCACTAGGTGTAAATAACTTCCTTGTATTGCCACCTCTAAAATGGCTCGCTCTAGCCTTATAATGACTTAATTTTAAATATTCACCAGAAGGGAGTTTTTCGAATAACACCGCAACTAAGTCAACTTCTAACTTATTGATGCTGATTTGAAGCTGACCACTTAAGTGGCCATTTAATTCGACTTCTTCAGTAAATGCTTTTGATTCGAAAACTAGGCCGTTGTTGTTTTTAATACTTTTTATTAATACCGCAGTTTCCAATGAATTACTGGAACTCACTCTATCGTTAAAATCTATAATTTTCTTGACAAATTTAGGCTTTGAACTCGCTGGCTTTTGAAATGCTAATATATTTCTTTCATTCGCCTGAGTTAAGTACAGGTTGAGTGGTTTACCTTTTTTATAATTATCAAACGAATCATGCCTCCATTTATTAGCATTCAGCCTATTGTTTTGCAGGTTTATTAACAATTCCTATCATTTTAACAATAGCTTTAATTACAATTTCAGGCTGGCTTCTGTGAATAGAGTGATGTCTATTCTCAGAGAAAATAAGCTCGCCATTTGAAGAACGCTGAGCCAATTCTTCTTGAAGTTTTGCCCACTCAATATTTCGTAACGACTTCTTTTTGCTTTTCTCCAAAGTAGCTGAAGGTGAGTTTCGAGCTATAACTGTTAAAGGTAATTGACCGAAGTCTTTTTTGGTTTTTTTCAAAATATCAAGACTTTCAGCATAGTTGGTTGACTCATCTAAGCTCGTATACTGATGTTTAACTGTGCTTTTTAAAGCTTGCTCTTCAGGATTATTCAAAGATAAATATAGTCTCGGTACGCCAATAGGGGCTGCCCACATGCCAGTTTTGAAAATCGCTTTATGCATAAAACTAGTTTGTGACAATTTTTCTTTTTCATTATCATGAGCCGAGTCAACTAAAATTAGTCCTACGACATCATCTGGATATTTTTTTGCAAAAAGTTGCATATTTAACCCGCCAAAGGAGTGTCCAACTAAAATAAGTGGCCCTTTTATATTTGATTTTTTTAATAGAATGTATAGTTCTTCGACGACTTGTAAACTTGTTCGAGAGTTAGGACTTTTTTCACTCCAACCTAAACCTGCGCGATCATATGCAAAAATTTTTGCAACCCTACTAATATCGGGAATTACTTTACTCCATGCTAATAGGCCGTCCCCCATTCCTGCGTCTAAAACAATTGTAATGTTGCCTTCTCCAAATTCTTGCGCATGAAGCTTATAGCCGCCAATATCAATTAAGCTTCCTTTCGGTGAAAAACGTTGAGTGTCGATGTGACTGGAATACAATTGAAAGACAAAACCAATAAAGCTCAAAGCCAGTAATGAGTAAAGTGTATATTTCCCTAAAACTTTCATAATAATCCCAAGTTAAATTAACTGTATAACGCCCCAACAGAGGGCTAAAAATTGTTTACTAAAATATTGAGGAACGAAACAGCAAACTGTTTTTAGTCCTGATTAATTGGCTTGTTATAAACTACTGGTACAACATTATTTTTAGGTTTTAAACCAAACAAAAACCTTAAAAAATTTGATGGCTTAATAATAAACCAACAAATTAAGGTGGTAACTAAAAAGGATAAAGCGAAAAGAGAAATAACCTTGCATAATATTGGTGCTTGCCATGCGATGACATAATAGCCTATTACCACAATTACGGTTTGATGAAATATATAAAAAGGGTAGATTAACTCGTTACTTAGGCTTACCCATTTTGGTGTTTTTGTAAAATAAAATTGCGCATAACCTAAAATAGTTAAGAATGCAGACCATGCAACTAAACAACAAACCAACCACCAAATAGACCAACGCATATCTAATGACAAGTACTCACTCAAGTCAGGGGAGTAATAATAAGCATAAAAGAGTATTGTGCTAAATACTAATAACAGTAAATTATAAAATCGTTGGTCACATATTGCTTGCCAAATAATGTTGCTACGAACAAAAAGCATACCCGCAATAAAAAAGAAAAAATAGAAAGCTGAGGAAGATAAATTTTCTATCTTTTTATCGTCACTTGGAAACGCTAACGAAAAATACACTTTTATTGCTATGAGTAATGTTACAAGTAGATACAGCCCTATTTTGTGTTTTGACAATTTTTGGACAAAGTTAATTATTGATGCACCTAAAGACGAGCTAAATAATTTGTTTAATGGGATAGCAAGCAAGAAAAACACAAATAGATACTCTATAAACCAAAGATGATTAGTTTCGAATTTTAATGCAAGCGTTGGGTATTCTCGCCAATATGATTGCATCTCAACAATATTTTCCATGTAAATTTGCGGAGGAATCACTAACAAAGAACCAATCAAAAGGGGAATAAATAACCTTAGAAATTTGTCTTTGACAAATTTCACTACAGTTACCTTTGATAGCAAGATAACAGAGCCAACACCTGAAATGAAGAATAGGATTGGCAATCTAAATTGTTCAAAATAAACCATGATATCATCAAGAACTTTGCTTGACTCATTATTCATAATATGCCAGTTATCTCCATTAAAAGGCATACACGTATGATGAAGGAATACTGCAAAAATCAATATCACTCGTAACCAATCTAATTCGGAAAACCTTACAGTGTTTTTCAATCCCATTTGATACCCTTAAACTTAACAAGTGCCACAATATTTGCTCCTTAAAATGCCCTATTAACTGACAAATGCTAGTTGGCTAAAATAGAGACATTTAAACAACCCGTTATTTTTAGCCCGGTTAATTTGTTTGCTATATATACTCGCCAGATTAACTTAAATCTACTCACATCCGTTGAGAAGCTCTTTTCCAAAACAGTGGCCAAAATAATTAATATTGACCATTACATCAAACATGATAGCTTTGTATGCAACTCTTGATTTCTTCAATTGAGCGCTCTTTCCAATTCACGTCTTTGTATAACTTTAAAGAACCATTAATTACACTCATACTATCAACTAATCCAGTCACAAATAAGTAGAAAAAACTGATTTAACATGAGTTTTATTAATAACAAGCTTTTAAAATAGATCACTATTTAAAATCAATATCATTGTTGTACGAATCATGTATGAAATGTTTTAAACACTGTGATTCCATCAACCATATCTTCAATAAATAGTTGTAAATCTGTTTTATTCGAATACAAACCACTACTCATTAATTTAACCGCAAGTCTAGTAAAAAGTACTCGTAGGGCTTTTCTCTCATTTTATTGATATATAAAGCTTGAACTTTCTCTATGTCTTCATTTGAGAGCCGGCTGCTAAGAGCAAGGTCTATAGGCTTTGAATAACCATAAAATAAGGAGCATGCTATTTTTTTTGATAAGGGGTTTCTAAAATGATAAATATTAATTGGACTGGGATGATAAAAACCATCTATCCTGTCTCTTAATAAAAGCTGTATCCCTCTATCTAAAACATCATTCCCTTCTATTACTGTAATTTTCACAGCAGAGTGATTAAATATGGGAACTAACGGAAAAGTAGGTGAAATTCCAATATTCAAATTATCGAGTGCACCAGGAGCACTTAAAAAGGGGATGAACTTGGTTTTCTTAAAGCATATTCCTGGAACAGAATTAAATATTGGCTCTCCTATTGTTAATTCGTTGCTACTTTTCTGTTCAAAAGGAAACATAATATCAATCGTTCCTTTTTTAAGTTCTAGCATTGCTCTTTTATTCGGCATGGTTACGTAAGTAAGTTTCTCATAGTTAGCACCAAAAACACCTTTTAGGTATTCAATTAAAGGACCTTTTACCTGACCATTTGTTACATAAACATGTGGTGAATATTCGGTGACGGCAATTCTTAGTTCGGAGGCTTTGATGTTAGCGATACTGAGCATTAACATTATAAATGAAATGCACAGCCGACTATTTTTTGTAGACATTACGATCCCTTTGATAAAGGACAACGCTAATTCCGCCTCCTAGTTCGTCTAATGTCCAACCTTCCATCAGAAAACCCGTTTTATCTTTGTAACTCCAGTGTTCTTTGATAAGGCCAAAATTTTGAGGTTTATCTTGAGGAATGCCATGGCAGTCCAAACACATAGGAGTCATTTTGACTGCTCTCATGTAGCGAAGAGCAGTTTTCCCTTTAAACGACGTATCAGCATCAAACACATCTTTAATTTTTCCGTCTTTCAAGACAGATAAAGCTAATTGCTCCCACTCATCAGGGGAGTTAAGCTTGTTTCTCACTCGATCACCTAAATTAGTGAATTTAATGTTTAAACCAACACCTCTTTTGTTAAACTTTTGAGAAAGCTGAAAAGCAAAAATTGCAGGAATAAAGCCTTTAACACTTATATCGTTATCTAATAAAAGCGTCCTGTTGTCTTCCATTACAAGCATCATTAACGTTAACAGATGATCTACGTGCTTTTCTGACGAATTAGGAAATGGTTGGTTGAACGTATCATTATATTGTTTTTTTATATCTTTTATAAATGATTGACCAAAAAGTTTCTCCTTTCTTAACTCCGTACTGTTAATGAGTGACTGTTGATTGAAAATATATTCGAGTGAAGCTTGGTAAATTTTTGCAACCTCAGTGATGATTTCTTTGTCATCTGCAACGCCCTCATCAGCATTAATTGCTCTTATATTCATAATGAACACAATGAATAAAACAGAAACTTGTAATATAAAAGGTTTATTTATATGCATAATACTTATCATTAAAAATTACATTACTAGACGGAATTACAGTTAAAATTGCTAGCTAAATAAATAGACGAAAGGACAAAGACCAACTGCTTTTTGTCCTTGCTTAGTTTCTCGTTAATTAAAGAGTTAAAATATAGATGCACAAAAAAAACGATATTTTCCATACCGTTAAATTGTTTACTGAACATTTTCACGCCCATTAACTTCCCTCCCCAAACCGTGACCACGATGATTAACATTTACCATTACATCAAATATGAAAGCTTTGTATGTAAAATCATTCACTATGCGAGTAAAACCAATGAGGTTGTTACTTTCATCTACGATACCAATACACAGTTGAGAGCCTTGTAGACAACTCATAATAACTTCAAATGAGCGACCTTCCCAACTAACGTCTTTATATAACCTCAAAAACCATTAACTAAATTCATGCTACCAACTAATTTGGTCATAAATAAGTAAAAAAAACTAATTTAATATGAGTTTTATTAATGATAAACTATAAAAACAGAACACTATTTAAAATCAATATCATTGATGTACTAATCATGTATAAAAACCTTCCTCCACTTAAATCATTAAAAGCATTTGAATCTACAGCTAGGCAAATGAGTTTTAATTTGGCCGCAAAAGAGTTGTTTGTAACCCAAAGCGCTATAAGTCATCAAATTCGTTTATTAGAGACGTTCTTAGGTAAAAAGATGTTTATTCGCCAAGGGAAAGTACTATCATTAAGCAAAGCTGGTATAGAGTATTTCCCAATAGTACATCGAATATTTTCTTCGCTCGATTTAGCCAGTGCAAAAGCAATGGGTCAAGTAGCAGGAGCTACAAGGCTGGCTGTTCCTAGCTCTTTCGCTCTAAAATGCTTAATACCTCGATTGCCTGATTTCAGGAAGTTACATCCTGAAATTGATTTGCGCCTAAAAATGATGACAGAAATGGAACTTGATTTGGACCTATTAGGTGTTGATTGCGCTATAAGTATTCGTTACAACAACCCACTTTACAACTTTACTCATTTAAATAGTGAGGATTGGTTTCCTGTATGTAGTCCTGAAATTTTTCATCAATTTAGCCAACTGCCATTAAAAGAGGCTATACAAACATACCCTTTGTTAGAAGATGAACACCAAAATGAATGGCACCGCTTGTTTACAAAATTGGGCATAACTCACTCATCAAATCAACCTATCCACTATTTCAGTCATATTATTTTATTACAACAAGCTGCAATTGAAGGACAAGGGTTAGCTTTAAGCTCTAAAATGTTAGCCGATGACGATATTAAGGCTGGTAGGTTAGTACGTATCCCAATAGATTTAGAGACTACAACAGATAGTTTTACTCATTTATACTTTTGTAGTGCCAAAGATAGACAATATGACGCCCCTATCCTTGCTTTGCAAAAGTGGCTAAAAAATACCTTTTCACAATAGCATTAGCCATAGAAGCGAATATCCATACAATAGTCACTGCTTTTTTAGTTAGCTAAAACTACTTTCGTAACTAGTCATCAACAGCTCAAGCCAGCTAACACATCCTTTCCACCTATAAAACTAATACCTGCTCGGTACTCCATGCGTTAGGTGCATAAGTTGCTAGCTAACTTTAACATATTCAGAAGTCTATCTACATTTATGAATTCTAGTTAATTTAGCCTATTTACCCAAGAAATCATTACTAAAAAGTGTTTACATCTACATTTTTATTGACCCTAGGTTGGCTCAGAAATATAGAGTCAATCACCAAATCAAATACTAAATTTTTACACAGTAACTATTCTAGTTTATTTCTTGAAAGCTTTAATAGTGTAATTAAACTAAGTCCTCATTCGTATAGATGCCTTTATCTCATGGTGAAATAGTAATTTACTCAAACTCCACTAATACATTCTTATCTTGACAGTTTAACTTCTTAATAAACCCACCATCAATGAATATGTCGACATAAGTTTTAAAACAACTAGGGGCATTCAGAGCGATAAAATGCGGTGCGTCTATTATATTGACAAACTTCAGCTTGTCAGCTTTGGCAAGCTTAGTTGCATGATTTTTTGCTGCGTCATAATGTGTTTTTGAGTCTAATGTTCCATGTAATATCAATGTTTTTGGCAAGTTTACAGGCAGTTTTGAGTAGAAAATGTCATGATCATATGTCGGCATTCTATTTTCAGCCATAAGATTCGGTAAGGGACTAGTAAATAGAAAGTTTTTAGTTTCTTTGGCAAGATCAACTTTAGTGATTTTTGACCTTAAATTATTCTCTGACGCAGTGATAACTTGGACTAAAGGTATGGAGCTGCCAAAATTTTCATACCCAGGATTAAACTTTTCATAATAACTACGAGTAGCCTCAACTGCATCGATCAAATCCGTTACATCCCCTTTAGACAAAGAAATAATTATATTCGGTATCTCATTGCGAATAGATGGAATATCCAATAAGGCTCCAAAAAAATTGGTTAAAGAAATTTCAGGTAAGTTGGTTGAAAAGTCTTTTATTGATTTCGTCTTTTCAATCAGAACAGATAGTTGTATTTTCAATTCATCAGAACTTTTTCCAGAACATTGGTTACTTCTTTTGCATTTATTAATTAACTCGTGTCCTACCATGTTAGCTATTTGCGATCGTTTACTTAGGTCGAAATTACTATCGTTTTGCATTGGGACTAGAGAATCTAAAATAATACCATCTAAATTAACGTTTTCTAAGTGAGCTAACCGTAAAGCCAATTGGGTACCATACGAGACACCATAAATGTAACGTTTACCCGTACCACTCATATTATTTATAAGTAACCGTAAATCTTTTGCTGCATTGGAAATACTGAAGGCTTTAACATAACTAGTATTTGAATACATATAAGAAAAGCATGTTCCCCATTCTTCACCAACTAAATTTTTTCCGCCAACCGAACCTGATGATTCCTCCGGGCAAATAGCACTTGACGCACCTGTGCCCCTATGATCAGGAATAAATATATCTAAATTTGGAAATGCAGATCGATATCTATCAATTATTTTGTAAAAACTAGCACCAGACTCACCAGGTCCGCCTGCAATTAGCCAAATAGAGCCACGTTTAGTTTTCAATGAAGGAAACTTACGGACAAACAACTCTATCGATTCCTCACTGTTATCTTGATAAGTTAGCGGTGACTTTACTATGGCACATTGCGACGAATTTAATTCAAGAAATAGCTTTGCATCTTTACAGTTTTCAAAGCCTGTAGCCCAAGTTATGTTGTATGAAAGAAAAAAGCTCAACAGGATAAAAATTCTCATATACTTCCTTATTATTAACTGGCTAAAATATTAACGTCTTATATTGTTGCTCACAAAAAACACAAATGTATGTGTTACAATTGAATGATGCTATCTCATACTCACCTTGGATAGTTTTTCTAAATCATTATTAATAATCTCTTTTAAGTTTTTAGATATTTTTTCTGCGCTCCAATCCCACCAAGAAATAGAGAGAAGCTCTTCGATTACCTGAGAATCGAAACGGCTTTTAATCTTCTTTGCAGGGTTTCCACCAACAACGCTATAAGCTAACACGTCACAAGTAACAACTGATTTACTCGCAATTATTGCACCGTCTCCAATAGTCACACCTGGCATACCCCATACATATCTCTAGCTTCTCTCACCTTAGGAATAATCAACAAATTCTATGCTAATTTAGAGTGATTTCTTTATTAAGTCCTTTTAAAAAAGTGATTTCATAATCTAGATCATCCATGAACTTAATATTATTTAAGTTCATCTTACGTGCTAATTAAGTCTTAAATAAGTGAAAAAAGTTAATTAGACATGAGTTTTATTAATATTAAGAGTGTTGATATTAAAACTATGTAAATTAGTAACGACGTGTACTCACTCTTTCTTATCACTTAGCTCTGTTGCAGCCAAAATTCCTACGTATTCTTGTATTTATTCACAGGAATGATGGCAGTCACGATTAGTTCCCATCGCAGCTAATAAACGAGGGGCTAGTTGTCGGCCTAGACAAGGTAAAGTGTTGAAGATAAATCTGTCTTTTTCTTAGTTGTAGGAAGATATTGAGAGCCTCGGTCAGTATGTACGATCCCCCCTGTTATTGGTCTACGCTGTCCTTGATAGCTCCTTGACGAATGCGGTGAAGATAAAGAACAGCTTATTTCTCTTCATTTTTGATACTAACAAAACGGGTCTTTGGGCTTTTAGCCGCTTCGAAAATAGCTTCTGCATCGTTAGCGTCATTCTTCACGTTTTGTCGATAAGGAATAACAAACTTTGATGCAATGATACGTACCTCGTGAACGATCTTAGTAACCCCTCTTGCTCAGTAGTGCGCACCAGAACATGCTTCCATTCCTACAATTCACTGTGGCAACTCTTCTATTTCAGCTAAGAGTTTGTTTCGCTTAACTGTTTTACGTAAAAAAACTTGTCATTAGCATCAAAACCATGGATACTAAAAACTAACTTAGCTAAATAGATGCAGTTTAGTAAGGGGGTCCATATTATTCGATAGCTTTCTCGGAAAATTTATGAATACCGATACTTTAATAATATATGTTTTTGTTTCATTTTTTTATATCATCAGTCCTGGGCCTGCTATTTTGCTAGCTATTTATAATGGGGCTGTTAATGGAAGTAAAGTAGTTATGGTATCCGCTCTTGGTAATATTATCGGTTTAATGTTTTTATCGACATTGTCGATTAGCGGTCTTAGTGCAATACTTTTAGCCTCTTCAACTTTATTCGCTATCGTAAAAACAGTAGGAGCTTTCTATCTTATTTATTTAGGCTTTCGTCAACTTTTTTCAAGTAATAAAGGTTCAAATAAAAAATTGGAGCTCAATAATAATCGCTCGTTATCATCTTACTTTAATGAAGGTTTATTAGTTGCGGCAACTAACCCTAAACCAATACTTTTCTTTGTTGCATTATTCCCGCAGTTTTTAGATACAAGTTATTCAATCCTTCCACAATTTGTAATTATGACTGTTATATTTATGTCTTTCTCATTCCTTTCATTGTCTGGCTATGGTTACTTAGGGCAGAGAGCAAAAGGAGTGTTATCAAATATAAATAACATGAGATGGTTCCATAGAATAAGTGGAGGGCTATTTGTGGGTATGGGAACAAGCATCCTATTTATTAAAAACGAAGGCTAACAAGGTGTTTAAACGGAATAAAACAGCCGGCCATCGCTTCGCGATTATAGCCAACCATTTTTATCCGCTTAGCAAAGGCTACATGGACTCCCTGTTGTCAAGCCGTAGCTTTCCTCATAACAAGAAGATCTGACATCATTGTCCTTTTAAGTGACTTGTTAGCAATATTTTAATCCGCTGTTAAGTAGGCTTTATTAAAACTAAACTTTAAATTATTACTTTCGGTTGGCTGTTTTGGTGTGACCCAAAGTTTTGTGTGAAAAAACTTACAACTAGGTATAAAAAATTGCCTTTCATTCGACTCTTTTGCTAATACACTCCAACAGCGACCGCTTGCATCAGTTCTCATTGAAATATCAGTAATCATAATTTTGGAACCAGCCTCTATTCGAGAAACTATTTTGGGATTACAACCTGCACGTGTCCAGATACCATGACTTTTATAATTAGTCTCTGTTTGTATGCCGTAGTTCTTTTCAAATATTGAGCAATTGATATCAATCAATAGACAGTCTTGTCTAAGAGAATACTCAGTAGAAGAAAGCTTCTTTCCCCATTCTGTAGTATTTAAGTTCGTTGAACAGGCCGTAATAAAAATAGCTAAAAACAAAGCACCTAATTGATAATATTTCACCAAACCTCCCTGCATTGCTAGCGCCCATTTAATGGACTAATAATTGTTTGCTAATGTGACGCGAAGCGGAACCGAGCAAACTTTTTTTAGTCCTACTTTATTGCCTTGTGTGTTTTTCACTCGAAACTAATGTTCCGCTCTATATCCTGAACTAAATTATAAATATTGTTACTCAGAGTACGGAGCTTGGAGTTAACCTCATCAAGTTCCTGCTCTTTTACATAGTGCCCGTTAACAGGGTGAATAACCAAATCATTTAGAGTGCCAATAGTACCGAACCTAGTTTTAGCTTCTTCTATACCACGATAGTTTGAAGAAGCCAATTTTTGAGCAAGCTTTCTTTATCGTATAGCTCCAACTTTGCTCTCCAACACTTTCTAAGAAGCAAGATAGCTCATTCATTTCCTCTATCATTTTCTCAGTAAATGGCCCCATGATATCCTTAAAACAAAACAATTTAATATCGACCCAATGGGTCGTTTCCTACCGAGCATTGAGTCATTTTTATATTTACGATATTAATAACAAATTTAGTTGAATTAAGCCATTCAGACTTCACAGTGAGATTGTATTTTTCCTGCTAAGGATGAAATCGACCCTTTGGGTCGATTTCTTGACAATTGGAGAAACAAATCTGGGCTGTGCATAAATACAGCACATAATTGGTGGGTTTATGAAATCACGTTCTCCCTTTTTAAACAGCATTGCCGATTATATGTTGGTAAAGCAATACTCTCTGAGAACTGTTGATACTTATTTAAAATGGAGATCTTCTTACATTCACTTTCATCAGAAGAGGCACCCTGCATCTATGGGGGACAATGAGTTGTTACTTTGACCATCTTGTTTTGGATGGTAATGCTTCGCCCAAAACTCAAACTACAGCACTAAATTCACTCGATTTTTTATACAAACACATCATTAATAATGAGCTATCACTTAATTTAAAATTTTTACGGAGTGAACGGCAGCCTAAATTGCCCATAGTAATGACACCAGAGGAAGTTAAGTTGCTTATGTCACATTTAGACAAGCCTTATTACTTAATTGCCGGTTTAATGTATGGCAGTGGTTTAACGGTAATGGAAGCCGTTAAACTTCGTGTTCAAGATATTGATCTTGAATATAAATGCATTCGAGTTTGGAACGTTAAAGGGAAAAAACATAGAGTCGTAACGCTTGCCATTGAGCTTATATCGTTACTAAGAAGCTAAATTATACAAGCAGATGAATATTTAAAGCTAGACATACAAAATGAACAATATTCAGGTGTTTGGATGCTGAATACCTTAGCTAAAAGATATCCGTGTGCTAATAAGCCTTTAGCTCGGCAATATTTATTTCCGTCTTATAAATTAAGTGCAGATTCCGAAACAGGAGAAATAAGGCAACACCATCCTCACCAAATAAGTGTGCGCAAGGTTGCTAAAAAAGCGGTTAAGGCTGCTGAGTTAACCAAAATAATTACACCTCATACATTACGTCATTCTTTTGCCACCCATTTACTTCAAAGTGGTTCTGATATACGAAAGATTCAGGCGCAACTCGGTCATTCCGACGTTAAGACAACACAAATATATACTCATGTTTTACAACAAGGGCCAATGGCGTAATGAGCCCGCTAAGTAAGTTGATTTAACGTGAGTTATCGAGATGAATATAATAAACTCGTTTTAATTTAACTTTATTGCTATCACGGTTTGTGCCCCTTAGCGAGATAGACAAGATATAATTTTATGTTGGCTAGCCTCATAGTTAACGCTCATTAAAAGTATTACTTACGGCAATTTTGAACTTGAATTCTATTTAGTTAGGCTACTGTATTTTAGGTTTGACCTAATCGATTATATCGTTAGATCAAACCTAGCAATAAAAACACTTTCTGCTTTAGATTAAGAAACTAATTGTGCGATCAATTCCATTTTATCCTGCTTACTCATATTTATAATTAAATCCTTTATGGACTCAATTTTAGGAGCTAAAGTTATTTTGTTTAAACCTGCATACTCTTCAATTTTTTGCGATATACGAATAGCAGGCTCTCTCAACTCCTCTGCAGTCAAAACTGTATAACCTGCAGTAACGTCATTACGCGCTGTTTTGTGATTTAACAGACGCTTCATAGTGTATGTACCTATCCCAATACTTTCAGCTATAGAACAATAAGTACGGCGAAGATCATGTAAAGTAAATGACAACTCCGCTACATCATTAATACGGTGAATAATTTTCTTTGGCTCAATCACTCTGCCCTTTTTATTGTCCGCACCAAATACAAACGTTGATATTTTATACTGGGCTCTCCTTTCTAGTATTTCGATTAATTTAGGAGTTAACGGCAACTCTAAACCTGAGCCATTTTTTGTACGTTCTAACCAAAACAAATTATCTTTTAGATAAACGGCATCCCATTCAAGCTCTAATAGCTCAGTCTTTCTTAACCCTGTAAACGCCATGAACTCAACAAAATCACAAACAGTAACTGTAAAGTTTTCTCTGTATGTCGTTGCTTCTGTTCTAATTTGCTCGATAGCTTCAATAAATGGCTTTAATTGAGATGGCCTTAGTCTTGTTTGCTTTCTAGCAACATTATTCCAAGCTCGTTTGTCTGATAATATAGTAACTGGGTTATGTGGAAATAATGTATAACGATCCGATGACTTATACTCCGATTTAGCAAAATTGAACAGTGCTCTAAGTGTGCGCATAGCAAAATCGGCTTGTGCTGGACTACTTTTAGTGAGCTGTGTATGCAGCTTATAAATTGCATCTTCTGTAATATCTGCCATGCGCTTATTTAGCCAAGCTTTAAAATAACAATGCATAACTTGTTCATACCCTCGAAGAGTAGTATCCCTCAATTCTCTATTGAGTTTATAAGTTTCATAAACCTCTTTTAACGTAACTCCGGCGGCTCGAAATTGTCTTTTACTATCATTAGGGTTAATACCGTCGGCAATATCCGCCATGGCCTTTCGAGCAAGTTTTCTAGCTTGCTCGATAGACAGTGAAGGAAAGCTTCCTAACGTTATTGATAATGGTGTTGTTTTACCTGAAATTTTTTTATACACCCTAAATGCTTTTTGCCCTGAAGGAGTAATGTCCAACACAAGTCCAGGCATTTGAACATCATAAAATCGAGTGCGATTTTTTGGAATTGTTAACTTAGCAATGGCTTTTTCTGTAAATCTGAAGTGAGTATCTTTCATAATGGTGCTACCTCTGTGCTACTTTCAGCTCATAAACTAGTGCGCTGATATACATAATAATTTATGCACGAGAGGTTAAGCACAATCAATAACCCGTTGAATAACTTATAGAATCAAGTAATTCAACAGATAAATAAGTAAATACAAGTAAGCGTTACAAATAAGCCTCATAATCGGCAGGTCCCCTGTTCAAGTCAGGGAGGGGCCACCATTTTTAATGTTAAAGACGCTTATTATGCGTTTTTTTTTGTATCTGAATTTCATTCAGTTTCATTTATGTATGAATTAAATTATCGTTAGTTTGATGCAGTACTTCTAATGTCTTCGCACTATATTATTCATGATATCCAATAGTCGAGTTCAGATTAAATATCACAATAATAAAAATAACTGCACATAAATAGCAGCTAAAAAAATGCTCTTGCAATAGTAAGAGCATTTACTAACACATACCTAATTAGTTATTTAAAATTTATAACTAGCTTTAACATACACAAATCTACCTTGGGCACTATGTGTGCTGTTCGCGTAGCCCATAAAATCATGGTAGCTAAACGGTGGTTCTTCATTAAACAAGTTTGTGGCACCTAAACTAAGTGTGGTGTTTTCAATACCGATGTAATTCACGACACTATCAACAGTAAACATAGATTTAACATTTGGCAATATAACGGTTTCTACAACGACACCTGCGTCATTTTTTATCTTTTGAATTCGTACTGAACTATCTTGTTTAAACTCTCCAACATAATTCAAACCTAAGCTAGCATTCCAATCCCCTTTAACCCATGCGGTATTGAAGCTCCAACGGACCTCAGGTTGCTCAAAGTCTCCCTCATGCGTATCAATGCGAGGTAGGCCAACACTGCCATCAAGATTAACCGTTGGGCGAGCATCTTCATACGACAGAACATAATTAAGTACATATGAAAATTTGAAGTCCCCCATATCGGTCTCTAAGCCATAATTAGCTTCAATATCTAAACCAGAAGTGGTGACATTACCAATATTTTCAAATTGATCGTGAATACGTACAATTTCACCTGGATCACCAGGAATATTTGACGGTAAACGTTCAACCACATCAGGATTCAACCCCTGAATATCAAGCTTATACTGCGTATCTTTGGTAATAATCTCTTCAATATCGTAATTATAATAGTCAATTGAAAAATCTAAATTATCAGAAATTTCATAAATCACACCTAAATTGTAGCTTTTTGACTCTTCAGGTCCTAAATTAGCATTACCAGAAAGTACCGCGGTATACTCTTGTGGTTCACAAGCTTTATTGATGTTGCCAACAGCCTCACAACGAGGGTTATCTACTAAATTTGGCGATTCATCAGTATTACCTAAACCGATTTGGTGCAATGATGGTGCTCTAAATGCTGTACCGTAAGAACCACGCAATGAGAGCGACTCAGTTGGTTGCCAAATAAAAGCCACTTTTGGATCAGTGGTTGTGCCGAAATCACTGTAATCCTCATGCCTTACAGCTACTTGTATTTCTAAATTATCAAGTACAGGAATAGCCAACTCAGCAAAAACTGAAGTATTATCGCGCAAGCCATTAGCTTGCGTTGCTTCGGTACCGAAAACTTCACCACGCAAAAACTGGTCATCTGGGTTATCAGCTATTGTTTCTTCACGATATTCAACGCCGACAGCTAAACCAAGATCACCGTGTTCCATCTCCATCAATGAACCACTTATTTTACCATCAAATGATTTACTGGTTGATTTACCAATTCGTGAGGTTGTCGTTTCAATAAAGTCGAGAGACTCTTGGCTGTTACTTGATGGTTCAAATGGGTTCCATAAACCACTATCGATTGCCTCTTGGGTTCGGCGAGAATTAGGAAAACCATTAACACCACGTTCTGTAGAAGAACTTTTGATGTAATTGTAAGCAACTTCCCAGCTCCAATCGTTTACTTCACCTTTAAGGCCAATAATTGCTCGATAGTAGTCAGAAGTCACACGTTTTTCACGGTTACCAATATCTAACATACGTCGACGCATTGTTAAATCTTGTTGATAAAACTCATGAGTAGGCATATCTGCGAAAGGGTGATTAATGTTATCTCCCGACATGAATAATTCATTAAAGCTGGGGCTACCTGCGCCACGAATTGTGGTTTTTGAATGCTGACCGTTTAACTCGGCAAAGCCCTGTAAATTATCATTTATCTCATATTTACCCATGTAGATAAAACTTGCACGTTCAGTTGCGGGAACCGAGGTCATTACCGGCGCATAATCATATCGGCAAAGATTTCCAACAATATCTTCTGCTGCACAAACATCATTACCAAACGTATCGGGCATACGATTAGTTGAGTCACTTGCCAAGGCTATCGTTCCTGGAAAGCCTGATGAGCTTCTAAAATCAGTAGCAAATGGATCATTAGGTCTTAACGCAGCTTGATTTGATGATTTTGAATAATCGCGATCACCATAAAGTATTTCTTCACGGTCAAAGTAGTCTAAAGCAAAGGTATGGCTAGTTTTTTCTGTCGAGTTACCCCAAACAAGACTTATATTTTTTTCCTCTCCGCCACCATCAGCAGTATCACCGAACTTTGCTGATATTTCGGCACCTTCAATATCGTCACGTAAAACAATGTTGATTACCCCCGCAACAGCATCAGAGCCATAAGTTGCCGACGCGCCATCTTTCAAAATATCAACACGCTTAATTGCTGCTAATGGAATATTATTAATGTCAACAAATGCAGTATCAATATTATTTGCAAATGGTGATACAGATACCCTGCGGCCGTTAACTAGAATTAAAGTTGAATCAGCACCTAGACCACGTAAAGAAACACTTGAACCACCATTACTGGTATTATCGCTACTGTTTCCTTGCGTTGAGAATGTGCCCTGACCCGCCATTGGTAATTTAGTAAATAAACCAATTAAATCAGTTACCCCAGTGTTAGCAATATCTTCAGAACTAATGGATGTTAATGGCGATGGCCCTTCCATGTCAGTTCTCTTAATATGGGAGCCCGTGACTTCAATTCGCTCAACTTCATCTGCTTCAGCAGCAATAGCTGAGTAACTTTGTGAAGCAAATAATGCGGCGGTTATACTTAAGGCGAGAGCGTGCTTACGACTATTTAATACTTTCATGTTTAAATCCTTTTTGCTTTTATAGTTATTTGTTTTTTATATATTTATTCCATCTACAACATTAAAACACTGTTTAATTAAAACAAATCAGCAGTTTTTTATAACAAATAAAATTGAGCTTTGGTAGATAAGTTAAATTTGATGATTAACTAAAATGTAAACTTTTGTTAACCAAATAAAGTAAAAGTACGAATTACTTCGGATTTATCCTCCCTTTAAAAAATTTTAAAATGCTTTACAAAAAACGTTTGAGAATCGTACTGAAAAAAAAATATATAAAGCAATAAAAAAGGAGCCATAAAGGCTCCTTTCGAATAATGTAAATATTAATTAAAATACAGTTATTAACTTTTACGTTTCACCAGTATTTTATCTATAACTCTAAATAGTACAGCAGTTAATGCTAATGTTGCGACAATTGCGGCACCACTTGGTAAGTCAAAGCTTGCTGATAAAAATAAACCTAAAACATAGCCAATAAAGCCGACTCCATAAGCCCAAACTAAAATATACTTAGCCTTTAACTTGTTAACGGCCAACGCCGGTAAAATCAAAGTGCTGAAAACTAGGTAGACTCCAACAAGTTCAACTGACAGTGTTATGACTAATGCAAACAGTAAGTAAAAAGCGGCTCCATCTAAAATTTTAGGCTTAGCGTATATCAACGCTAAAATAGCACTATAAACAACGGCAGGTAACAAAAGCTGTTGCCAGCTTACCCAAAGAATTTGGCCTGACATTAGCTGCTTAAGTAACTCAGCACCATGCGGATCATTCGATAATAACAACATAGCCGCAACTGCCGATAGTACGTAAAAGCAACCTATCATCGCCTCAAGCTCTTCTGCCATATGCTTAGCTAGCCAGGCAATAACGCCTGCCCCAGCTAACGCAAACAGTGCTGGCATCCAAACATGTGCATAAGCAAGTTCAGCAATATCATGATCCATATGCACAACCATTGCGCCCAACGCCGCAATTTGTGCAATTGCCAAATCAATAAATATTATGCCACGTTTCAATACTTGTTTACCCAACACAACATGGGTTGAAAGCACCAAAACACCTGCGGCAAATGCTGGTAACAATATTGTTAGTAATTCATAATCCATCGTTAGAGCCCTATCACAAGGTCAGCAACTTTTGTGCATTGTATTCTTGTATCAATAAATCAAGCACATTATCGTACAAGCTAAATAAGTCGTTACTTTGCTCATTGCCCCCAACAGATAGAGGCAGAACAATAACAGGTAAGCTAGACTTTTCAGCTAACCAATTGGCACCACGAAGGTCCTGATAAGATGCCACCACAATAGCCGAAATATCATCTTGTTTTGCCCGTTTTAATAAACTAGCAAGATGAGCACTCGTTGGCGGCAAGCCTGGCTTTGGCTCTAAATCAGCAACTTGCTCAATACCAACAAAATCAAATAAATAGCGGAAACTAGAATGATAGGCGATCACTTTCATTCCTTTTAATTGACTTGCCATTTCATGCCATTTTGAACTTGCAGCTTGCCAACGCTTACTAAAGTTCTGTAAACGTTGTTGATATGCTTCAGTTTGTTCAATATCTAACTGCACTAATTTTTTCGTCAATGCTTTAGCAATTAGCAACATGCGCTCAGGTGAAAAATGCAAATGCGGATTACCTAAGCTATGCACATCCCCCATGCTGCGATCAACATTAGCCATTTTATCTAATGTGTCGACATGCTCTGCAGCAAAAAATAAACCTTTATCAGTGCTACGCACTTGAGCATTGGCTGCTTTCATTTGCAACATAGGCAACCAACCAATTTCAAGCTCAGCTCCCGCACATATCACTAAATCAGCCTGACGCATTTTAGCAATTAAGCTTGGGCGTGCTTGTACTAGATGTGGATCTTGCATTGCCGTTGTTGCAGAATATATTCTCGCATCAGGTGCAAGCTCTTCTGCTAGGGCAGCATATTCAGGCTCACAAGCAAAAATATTCACTTGTGCAAAAGCTTGCTGACTCAAAAATAATAAAACACCTGAAACTAATAGTTTAAAATTGATGTGCACCGTGAGCCCCCAAAGCCATAACATATTGCAAAGTAATGGCGTTATCACTTAAATCATTGTCAAAACCGACATTGCTTTGGTGACTAAATTCTAATCGTACCGTTGAAAAGTGACTGTTATGCCAAGCAATGCTTAGTTCAGTTTCTTTTAATTCCTGTACATCAAAATGTTCTTCATGCTGAAGTTGACTGTCTAATTCACCGTAACGTAATCCAGCAGACCAGTTTGGTGAAAATTGGTATACACCACTAACATACCAAGCTTGATGATAGTCTTTGCTATTACCTTCTGCATGCTCATCTTCATCATGATGGTCTTCTTCCTCATGCTCATCATGAAGTTCAGGTACCATAAAATCGCTCACTCTAAAGTATTCTGCACTTAACGTTAAATGTTGATACTTGTAGTTGCCATTTGGCGCCCACTTGAAAACGAAGTCAGCAACATAAGTATTCTTGCCCGTATAACTGGCAGAGTGACTGTGGCCATGTTCATCTGCTGCATGTTCGTCTTCATGGTCATCTTCACCATGCTCGTCATGCTCTTCTGGTGTCAGTAATCCATTTTCATTACGTAAATAACTAAAACCTAATTGCCACGAACTTTCAACGCCAATATCACCGCCAAACTTAGTAAATGCAGTATAAACACCGGTACTGTCAAATTCTCGCTCACCATGTTCATCTGCCGCTCGAAGGCTATCACCTGAGAACACTTCAGCTCCCATAGTCCAGTACAAGTCAGTTGGTGCAATATAGCTGACTCTTAAACCATCATCGAAATAATGACCACCTAAAAAGGCACGATAAGCACTTGGTCTGCTGGTAAAAGAATCTGAATGAAGATGCTGGTTATTCAAGTAACCAATATCCGACAAAAATCGTCCAGCGCGCACGGTAAAACCGTTAGGTAAGGCCATAGTTTGTATGAAGGCTTCTTCAATGTTGACTTCACTTTCGCCATCATGCGTTTCAAATACGGTGGTTAGCTTGCCATAAAACATATCATCAATACTGGCACTAAAAGCTAACTCTGTTTCACCTAGCCCAAAGCCTTCGGTGCGTTCAGCCATTAAGCGGTTTTCACTTTGGTAATAGCCATCTAAAATTGCACTAACAGTAGGGTTAGAAAGTGTTGGTGTTTGCGCTTGTGCAAGTACCGGAATTAATGCAGACATAGCCAAAGCAGCACTTACTTTTGCAGATAAGCGCGTAGGTGAAAATTTCATGTTTTTCATTGTTTTAAATCTCTAAAATAAATTAAATACGACAACACAGGCCATTTACTAATCGAGTAAATGAACATTGTGGATATACAAATTGTTAACTAATGAGTTTTAGAGAAAAACGGGAGGTGCGCGGCTAAGGTAAGTAACACTATGAACAAGTGCTAATAACGGTTGAGCAATACTTCTTGCTTCGTAATACTGCCCTATAAATTCAAGATTGGCGTCTTGCTGCGGTAGTACTTGATCAAATTGATGCTGGTGAAAGCACAACGTACAGTGCGTTTTCGCACCTTCATCGATATGTTCAACACTATGCGCAGAAGCAGCCACAGACAATACTAACAATATAGCACTGAGCCATATTGCGATTAGTCGCCTGTTAGTTACTGAAAAGTACATTTCTGCTATCCAATGAGTGAATGAATCAAGTTCACCAATAGTGTACGCGACTTGCAATACGCCTTGCAAGCCACACTAATGTCATTCGGCACATTAAAATGCGCTTTTAACGCAATCAGACAGTTGGTACTTTCAAGATTCAGCACCGTGCTCAAAAGATACCACTTGTTAGGTTATGGCTTACTTTGCGCAGAGATCAGTTCGTAAGCAGCTTGAATATCTTGCGCTTTTTGTTTGGCAATCTCCATCATTTCCGGCGGTAAGCCTTTAGCGACTAATTTATCAGGATGATGCTGTGACATTAATTTACGATAAGCTTTTTTAACTTCGCTAGCAGAATTGTTATCACTAACGCCTAGCACTTTATAAGCATTTTCAAGCTGCTGAGCTGAGTTTGCAAAACCATTACCTGCGCCTTGCTGGTGAAAGTTTGCCCCAGCAATAATCATTTCTAACAGCTTATCGAGCTCTTTCGGAGAATAGCCTAAACCACTGGCAATTTGATGTAAGGCATTGCGCTCATCGCTATCTAATTCACCATCAGCGAAGGCAACTTGAATTTGAATTTCTAAAAATAATAATAATAAATCATGGCGATGACCGACTGCAGATTTTAACTTGGCTAAGCGCTCAGCCAACGGAAACCCTGTAGTTTTACCATCTCGAAAAGCCTCTTGCGCTTGTTGTCGCAATTCGTCTTTAAGACCTAGTTTGTCCATATAAGCTTTAGCAAAAGCTATTTCGTGCTGAGTAACACGACCATTAGCTTTTGCGATATAACCCATAACGGAAAAAGTACTATAAAAGAATGCCGCTTGACGGTCAGTATCACTTTTTGAACCGCCTAAGTTATTAAAGTTAAGCCCTACACCTTGATCAAAGCGATGACCTAACCATGCGCCAAGTAATGCACCAAAAATGTTCTTACTCAACATAAAGCCAAATAAGAAACCTAATATTTTACCCCAAATCCGCATAATAGAACTCAATAACTCTTTATTTATAAAACAATTTATTCACGATTTAGCATAGCTAAACGTTCAGGTGTACCAACATCAGTCCACGGTACATCAATCAAACTAGCCGATATTTTTCCAGCATCGGCTGCGGCCCTTAACATAGGTGCCAATGGTTGTATCGTATGCTGCTCAAACTTTTCTTCACATAATGCTTTAACATATCGTTTAAAGAAGCGTTTGCGATAAAGCGCAATACCACTAAAGGTATAGGTTTCTTGCTTAGCATTATTAGGGTTGTTCAACATGCCCGCTGTAAGCTGAAAGTCACCTTTTACATTATGCTCAGGGTTAGCCACTAGCATTAAGTGAGCATTACAGTGTGGCGACAGTTCAGGTAATTGTTGAAAGTTATAATCACAATAAACATCACCATTAACTACGGCGAATATCTCGTCATCTTCCCCGACTAGTAAAGGCAAAGCTTTAAGAATTCCGCCTGCGGTTTCTAACGCAACAGGTTCTTCGCTGTAACTAATTTTAGCTGAATATTTTTCACCACTACTTAAGTAGTCAACTAATTGCTGACCTAACCAAGCGTGATTAATCACAATATCTTTAATACCGGCTGCGACTAAATTTTTAATATGATATTCAATTAACGGAATACCTTTTACCTTCAGTAACGGCTTAGGGCAAGCATCGGTTAATGGCCGCATACGCTCGCCACGCCCTGCCGCCAAAATCATGGCTTTCATCTAACATTTTCCATTTATTTACACTACGCAAAGTAAAACAAAGTCCAACTCTACTTACAAAGTTATTTCATCTAATGCTGGCATTACGCGCTTCGTCACAAGCTCATGAAGAAAGCTGAGTTTATCATATTGCCCACTAACATCTTGTATATAGGTCAAAGTAAGTGGAATATCAGCTAAGTAACTCGACTTTTGATCTCTATGATACAATCGCGCAAATATTCCGCTAGCCTTTATGTGCCTTTGTAAACCGGTTAAATCAAACCAATATTGCCACTTCTTTTGAGATAAATTTTCAGCTGGAAAGTGTTTTTGCACTCGCAAGCGGTATTCTTCAATTAGCGGTGCTAATAATTCTGCAGGCCAGCGCACATAGCAATCTCGCAGTAAGGAAACCAAATCATAAATAACAGGACCTTGCACAGCATCTTGGAAATCAATAATGCCCAAAGGTTCATTTTCTAACAGCATAATATTTCGACTATGATAATCACGGTGCATGAAAACTTTTGGTTGTTCAATAATAGCTGCTGATAAGTAATCAAAACATGCTAATAATTTGTTAGTTTCTTCTGCTGATAATTTAATACCTAGGTGTTCTTCAAGTAGCCATTGTTGGAATATCATTAGTTCCGTAGCAATAAACTTTTCACCGTATATAGGTAAAGAAGTCATTGCGGCTTGTTGGGCAAAGTTAATTTTTTCTAATTCAACAATTGCTTGTGAATAATACTTTTGCATGTTTTCTTTAGACAATTGATCTGCCAGCAATACATTTCCTAAGTCACTCAAACATAGAAATCCTTGTGAAATATCCTTTGCTAATATTTGGGGTACGTTAACGTTAGCTGAGTGTAAATATGCTTGTATCTCAATAAAAGCACTGTTGTTTGATAACTTCGGTGGCGCGTCAACGGCGATATAAGATTGATTATTATAGTTAAACCGAAAGTAACGTCTAAACCCCGCATCACCAGTTAATGGTATTAAAATAATTTCTTGGTTCGAAAAATGCTGCTCTAACCACTTTAGTAAATTGCCTGTTCTTAGGGTGTTCAATAGAATTATTCTCTCAAAAATGATAATGCCAATATAACTAATTAGCAGGCTAATGAAAATTGCTATATTATTGCAGTCTTTAGCGGTAAAATGCCGCGGTTATTCTAAGTTTTTATTTTTATAAGTTAATTATTCGGACAATAAATGCGTTTTCCCTTAAACAAAATTTCTTTTGCCTGCCTACTATTTTGTACATATGGCAGCAACGCACAAAATAATAATACGAATAAAACTGACGTTAGCCAATGCCCTATTCCAAGTTATGCTCAAATAGCAGGTGAATCAGGTAAAGTAGCTAATGATAATTTTACTATTTTATCTTCAACGTCAAGTATCAAAAAAGGTGAGTACGCTCAATTTACCGGAGGCGTAACATTATTAAATAAAGATAAGTCTGTTGTCGCAGATGAATTATCAGTTAATAGAGAAGATGCTACTGTTATTGCAAATGGTGACATTCATTTTCAAAACAAAGGCATTGATATTTTTGCTAGTACCTTAAATATCAATGAACAACAAAAAACCACTTCACTAACAGATACTTCTTATCAGTTAAATGGTACTGCCGGTCATGGTAGCGCTGAAGAGATAAATATTAATGGTGATGGAAAAACGCTGAACTTCATCGACTCAAGTTTTACCACTTGTTATGGCGCAGTACCTGATTGGCAAATGCGCGCCAGTGAAATTACCATTTCAGCCGATGAAAAGTCGCTAGAAGCCTATAATGCCCGCTTTAGTCTTTTCGATATTCCAGTGCTATATGTTCCCTATTTAACAATGCCAATAGGAACTGAAAGACAATCAGGATTTTTATATCCAAGTATTAGCTCTTCAAATAATTCAGGCATTGAAGTTCAGATGCCATATTATATCAATATCGCTGAAAATATGGATGCAACCATTACACCGCGCTATATGTCTGACCGCGGTACTCAGTTAATTACCGAATTTAGGTATTTAGAAGGTTTGCAATCAGGACAAGTCGATATTGAGTACCTTAACAATGATAAAAAAATCACTAATAATGATTCGCGATATTTAGCACGTATACAACATATTGGTACTTATTCAGATAGATTTCGAGCTCATGTTGATTATAGTACCATCAGTGATGACAACTATTTGGTGGATTTAGGCAGTAGCCAGTTCAATTCAAACGACTCTTATTTGTATCAAGTTGGAGAAGTGTCGTACTTTGCCGACACTTGGCAGTCGACGTTTAAATTACAAGATTTTGAAGTATTAGGTGATCATCAACAAAGTTATAAAACCCTACCGCAAATAGAAATAAGCAGTCAGCAAGCATTAACAAGCTTTGATGGTATTATTGATATTTATTCGGAGCTTTCTGTTTTTGACACCCCTGATAGAACTAAACCAACCGCCGAAAGATATCATCTTGAAGCAGGACTACTATATCCAATAGTGACACCTGCATGGTTCTTAAACTCTGAACTAAAACTATTACAAACTAATTACCAGCAAAAAAATATTGATGCTGCTAGTAATCTAGAGAAAGATGTCAGTCGAACATTACCAAAAGTTCGAGTTCATGGTGGCGTAAACTTTGATCGCGCTTTATCGCTCTTTGGTCAAAACTATAATCAAACCTTAGAACCACAATTGCAGTATCTATACATACCTGATAAGGATCAAAGTAATATTGGTATTTATGACACTACCAATTTACAAGATGATTATAATGGTTTATTCCGAGACCGTCGCTTTAGTGGTATCGACCGTATAGCCCAAGCTAATCAAGTATCATGGGGACTTACCAGCCGCATTTTAAATGAACAAAATAGTGAGTTATTACGCTTTAGTTTAGGTCGTATTGTTTACTTTAATGAAAGTAACTTTAACAATAGTGAACAAGATGTTATAGCTGATAAATCAGCGTTAGCTGCTGATATATACGTTCATTTAAGCCGAAATTGGCAATTTAGTAGCGACATTCAGTACAACACAGATTCAAATAGCACCAGTAAAAGTCAGACATCATTAGATTACTTATTTTCAAATAATCAAACAATTCAATTGAACCATCGATACGCTAGTGATGTCTCAGGAGAGTCATTAGAACAAATGTCATTGGCGACTAGCATAAAAATTGCTGACCGTTGGCAATTTGTCGGCCGTTTTACACAAGACTTAAAAGGTAGACGCAGTATCGAAAGTTATGCAGGTCTTGAGTATAGTAGTTGTTGTTGGGGGATACGATTTGCATACCACCGCAATATTAACTCTACAATTGAAGACGATAACAATATAAATGAAAACCGTGATGCGTTTGATAGCGGTTTTAAGATTGAATTTGTATATAATGGCGTTAATAGTAAGCAATCATCTAACAGTGTTAGTGATATGCTAAATTCAAGTATATTCGGCTATAAACGCCCTTACTTCCTTAATAATTAATTAGAAGAAATTTACGTTACATGAAAAATTCATTGAAATTATTACTCCTTAGCTCAGTGCTAGTGTTAAACCCTATTAAGCATAGTTTTGCCGAAGAAGTTGAACTAGATCATATTGCAGCAGTTGTTAATAGCAACGTAGTGCTTGAATCAGAAGTTAAAGACCTGTCTCTTATACACATCTGACGCTGCCGACGATCTACTCTGTGTAG